>CEPH01086857.1_pt1 | contig 33704 bp, 32 predicted proteins | sample 530571 | NCBI WGS metagenome assembly CEPH01 (sample SAMEA2620413, study PRJEB7988) | marine metagenome | biome: marine biome (ENVO:00000447); feature: surface water layer (ENVO:00002042); material: "saline water (ENVO:00002010), including plankton (ENVO:xxxxxxxx)" | depth 5 m | reverse complement strand
ATCATTAGGTAGACTATCACCAAACCAGTTCAAAGCCTTGAGCAAAAGCAAGGATATTAAAGATAAAAAGTTGAATTTAGTCCTGTCCTAAAAAAGGGAAGGCTACATTTTCGGGGAAGGCTACAATAATGGGGAACTTACAACTCAAATGGAAAAATCTATTAGGAATATAGATTTAAACACTAAAGACTCATCAATTCAAGAGAGGCATTTAGATCAAGAGACAGGAAGTTATTGGAGTAAACTCAATCGTTTAAGTCGTAATAAATTGACTTTTCAAAATACCTTTTAAAGAGTTCTTCTTCGTTGGGGTTGAATTCCAAGGCGAAATCTGGTTTGTTTTTATCTAGCCTTAGCAGTAGGATTTCATTGAGATCATTAAATCGACTAATGGTATCAATTATAAAATTTAGTTTTTGGTCAAATGAGTCATTGTAATTTTTAATGTTGTTGATTTTCAAACTATCATCTGCAACTATCTGAATCTCATCTACAATATTGTATTCCTTTCTTAGAATAATTAGTAGCCTTTCAAAGCAGACATAACAAGAACTTCCTGAGTAATACACCAAGTACTTGTTGCCTTTTGACTCATTATAAATATCTCTGTCTAATTTAACGTTATGATGAAAATTTCTTTCAAGATAGGCTTTTTCGATTTGCTCTGAACGTAATTCATCTCTTACATTTTTAACCTTTTGACTATATTTTTTTGTAAGGAAAAAATTAGATAGGGTGAATGTAAGCATTGTCCCAACTAAAAAGAATATAACATTTTTCTTCATTTTGTGATTTCAGGGAATTCGTAATAAGATAGGCTATTGGTGTTTTCCGAAATCGAAAATGTGTAAATTCTGTTCTTCTTAAAATCCATTGCAAAAGACACGATGGACCTATCGCCAAGTAAGTATTCGTTTTTTAGATTTCCGGTCCAATCAAATACTTGAACTTTTCCTGAAATGGTTCCGTCAGTATATTCTTTAGAAGGCGAATTCAAGTTGAAAGCAAATATTAAATCATCCTTTGCTTCCATAGATGTTATTTGGTATTTAGTTTCTCTAAACTTGTCAGATCCGGCCTCTAATTCACTTCTGTATTTGTCATTATCATCAAAAATGGTAGACCTCAGATAATTGCCATTGAAGTCGAAAAAGTCTAATTGGCCTAAGAACAAAGGTGCAGATGCGATGAGTTTTTCTTTTTTGTTGACTAAAGTAGAATTAGATGTATAAATAATATCTATTTCGTTAGGAGGAATTGCGTAACCCAGATCCGGTACATATGGTACAAAAATTTCCCTGTCCTCATCAAGGTGGTGTATTACAAGTCTTCCATTACCTTCAGCGGCTCCAACAAGTAGCTGGCTGTCTAGGTAATAAAGATAGGGGAGTTGATAGTCGCCAGGCACAGTTGTTTGCTCTTGTACTTTTCCTTCTTTTATAGCATCTAAAACATTTATGGAGCTAATCTTCTTTCTTTTGAAATCATAACAGTATACAACTGGGGAGCTATTATTATTATCGAAACCTGTTTGTTTCATCAAGTTAGGTCCACGGAACTCTCCGAAACCTCTTCCATCAAGGCCAAATTCAGTTAACATCTTATGGCTATTGGTGCTATATATTTGAAAGAATTTTTCTTCCATTTTTTGTACAACTAAGAAGGTGTCTACTATTAAAAGTCGGGCTCCTCTAGTAACTAAGTCAAAATTTTCTACCTTAGTTTCTTCTAATTTTATAATATTTTCGAATCTTATTGATGCTTTCTTGCATCCACCTAGCAGAGACAAAAATATGATAAGCCCAATTAATATGTGTTTTTTCATTTTGATGAGATTAGAAAGCCCCCCCTAGGTAGAGGAGGGTTGTGTGAACTGTTATTCTGGAATTGTGAATTCGCAATCACCTATTTCCCAAGATGAGGGGCGATGCTCAAACTCGCAAACTACACACCTTCTTTTCCTAACCTGATTTTGATTGCCTGGAGTTTCAAAATCATAACAGGGTGTTTTACTTGTTTGGAACATAATAGGAGTTTCCATTAATGGAGCCTCAAATTCCATGGATTTGGATATGCCAGTATTAACAAATACGAACAATGCCAAAACAAAAGAGATAGTAATACTTAAAAGTAGTTTTTTCATGGTTTATTTTTTTGTGATTTTCTAATATGAACTATTTATTCCAAAATGACAAATTAAATATTCTCGAAAAGATTAAGGTCTGAGTTAATAGACAATAGGGAGAATAAAAGGAGCTATACGATTGAATATTACCCAAGCCAAGTCATTGCCTCTGATAGGTGTTCTGTAAAGGCAAGGATATAGGTCTGTTGAAATTCGAAAGGGAGGTCGCTAATTATGGTTTCTTTCCCCTTTCGGGATGAGCAAACTCCCTCATTTACAGTTGATGTGTCTAAAAATATTTGGAACGACTTTGGTGAGGCAGGTATCGGTAGTAAGGTGTGTGCCGGTGGAGGAGTGATCGACTACATGATGAAGTATCATGGAACGGATGCAAAAGGAGCACTAGAAGAGATCAACAAACCATACAATGGGTCGCCTCAAAAGCCTAGTCCAAAGGCAACCAAAAAGGACGCAATGCCCAAAACAAACATGCTTGAAATCATATCGATGAAGAAGGTGTTATCTATGGCTCTTTTTCATTACTTGGAAGCTAGGAAGATACCACCCGAAATAGGCTTACCCTATCCTAAGCAGGTACAGTTCAGACACATTGAAAAGAAAACTGAAGGCTTTGCTCTTGGACTTGAGAACGCACGGGTGGTTATGAAATCAGAAGCAAGCACTTCAAAGGCCTAGTTGGTCGTAGGGGTATTACAGTCATAAGATGTGCTCAAAGTGGATTGAATGTACAAATAACGGAGGGCCTTTTCGACTTTCCGTCCCTTTTGTGTATTTATGGTAGAAAACGACCCAGTCAGATGTGGTCATCTTAAACGGGGCAAGTATGATTAAGGCCGGGATTAGCTTGCTATTTATTCCCCATAGCATACCTTAATGGGTTTCTGAAGGGGATTTTAATGAATATTGAAGATAAAAAAATCGCACAATAGTAACATTAAAAAAGAAGAATTGTGAACCACCCATTTATTTACTGATCTTTGATCTAACTTCTAGCTTGCTCTTCATAAAAACTTCTGCCTTCCACCTTCCGGCTTTCGTCTTCTCCATTATCTTTGACAATTCCAATAAAGAAAAGACGTTCATTGTCCGATGTCTGTAGAAGTTCAGCAACTCACCAAAACATATGGAGCCCAGAGGGCTGTAGATACCATCTCATTTAGGGCTGTTAAGGGGCAGATTCTTGGCTTCCTTGGCCCCAATGGAGCTGGCAAGTCTACTACCATGAAGATTGCTACCTGTTTCATTCCTCCTACTGAGGGCACCGTAAAGGTTTGTGGGCATGATGTGATGCAACAACCTGTAGAGGTGCGAAAGAAAATTGGCTATCTGGCCGAACACAATCCGCTGTACACGGATATGTATGTGCATGAATACTTGCGATTTATGGCCGCTGTGCATGGACTAAAGGGAAAGCAAGGCAGAGAAAGAGTTATGGAAATGGTGGCTCTTTGCGGACTCTCCAAAGAGCAGAACAAGCGAATAGGAACACTTTCGAAAGGCTATCGGCAGCGGGTGGGGCTGGCCCAGGCATTGCTTCACGACCCCGAAGTGCTTATTCTGGACGAGCCTACTACTGGCTTAGATCCTAATCAATTGGTGGAAATCAGAAAGCTCATCAAAGAGGTGAGCCGGGACAAAACGGTAATTTTCAGTACACATATAATGCAAGAGGTAAAGGCCCTGTGCGACAGGGTGGTGATAATAAACCAGGGCAAAATTGTGGCAGACGATACGCTCCAAAACCTCATGGGCAATAGGGTGGTATTGAAAGTGGAGTTTGAAGCCCCCGTCAACATTGAAAAGCTCGCGGTGTTGGGCCAGGCAGAAAACAGAGGTGGTAATGAATATGTCATTGCTTGTGAGAAAGGTAAGGACCTTCGTTCAGTTCTGTTTAAAATGGCTAAGGACGAAGACTGGGTTATTTTAAGTATGAGTCAGGAAACCCAGGAGTTGGAAGAAATTTTTCATCGTTTAACACAGTCGAATCAATGATGTGGGCTATATACAGCAAGGAACTTCGGCAGTTTTTAAATTCACTTATCGCCTACGTAGTAATTGGTGTTTTTCTTACCGGAATAGGCTTACTCATGTGGGTTTTTCCGGAAACCAGCGTACTTAACTATGGCTTTGCCGATATGGAAAGCCTCTTTTCTTTGGGGCCGTTCGTTTTCATGTTCCTCATTCCGGCCATAACCATGCGCATGTTGGCCGAAGAAAGAAGAACAGGAACCATAGAACTATTACTCACCAAGCCGCTCACAGAGTGGCAAATTGTAATGGGAAAATATCTGGCCGCTTTTACTCTGGTAGTCTTTTCGGTATTGCCCACGCTAGTCTATTTTTATTCCGTTTATCAGCTCGGAAACCCCATAGGTAATCTGGATGTTCCCGGCATTACGGGTTCATACCTTGGATTAATTCTTTTGGGAGGGGTGTTTACCGCCATTGGCCTGGCTGCCTCTTCGTTTACCGAAAACCAGATTGTGTCTTTTATTTTGGCTGTTTTTCTCTGCTTCTTCCTTTATACAGGTGTGAGCTCTCTGGCCGATTTATTAAAGGGAGAATGGGCTATTTATCTGGAGGAAATGAGCCTAAGTTATCATTACGATGCGTTGAGCCGGGGCCTTATAGATACTCGCAACGTGGCGTTTTTTGTGTCTACCGTTGTATTTATACTCATTGTTACCCATTGGCGACTCATTGCCAGAAAATTGAGTTATAAGCCTGTGCGTTCTCGCTTGATGAAGCGGGTGATTTTGGCCTTTGTTCTACTGTTAGTTTTCAATATTCTGGCCGCTAACTTTTTTTACCGGTATGACCTCACCGAAGATAAAAGGTATACTCTGAAACCGGCAACCAAAGAGTTGCTGCGTCAGCTAGAAGCCCCAATGACCATTGAAGTTTTACTGGCCGGAGATTTGCCAAGCGGTTTTGAACGCTTTAGAAGAGCCATTAAGCAAACCATAGAAGAGTTCGATGTGTATAAGCCCGGGGCTATCAACTACTTTTTTGTCGATCCTTCGGCTGCAGAAGACGCTAAAACCAGAAACGAAAACATTGCCTACCTAATGAGTCAGGGTTTTGAGCCAACCCGTGTATTCGATACGCAAGACGGTAAGCAAATCCAGAAGATTATTTTTCCTTATGTAATTGTACGCTATGACGGTCAGGCTGCCGGCATTCTTTTGTTCAAAGGCGCCAAAGGAGGCAATCCAAACGAAACCATCAATATGGCCATAGAAAATATTGAGTTTGAGCTGGCGGTGGGTATTCAGCGACTGGCCAATCTCAACCGAAAAAACATAGGTATGGTGAGGGGTCATAATGAACTGGATTCTGTTCATATTGCCGGATTTATGGGTGAGATGGTGCAGCATTTCAATATAAAAGACGTGAGTCTGAACAAGCCCCTTTCACCCGATTCGATTGACGCACTAATTATTGCCCGACCTAAAACCAGCTTTAGCAAGGCCGAAAAATATGTGCTCGATCAATACGTAATGCATGGAGGTGATGTGGTGTTTCTTATGGAATCGCTGGAGGTAAATATGTCTAATGCTGCCGGTATGGGTACTTTGGCCACACCAGTCAATCATGGGTTGGAAGACCTTCTGTTTCGCTATGGCGTACGTTTGAACCAAAACTATGTGCAAGACATTCAAAACTTTGGGCGCTATCCGGTAGTGATAGACGATAATAGTAATATCATTAACCTGCCATGGCCTTTTTATGCCTCGGTTACCGATTTTGCCGATCATCCCGCCAGCAAAAACCTCGATGCTGTATACCTGCGGTTTTTTAGTACCATGGATACGGTAAAAGCAGAGGGAGTGAGTAAAACACCCCTTATGTATACTTCTGAATATACCCGAATCTTGCCCGCTCCGGCTCCGGTGGCTTTTGAAGATTATGCTAATCAGCCCGATGTGCAACTCTTTAATGGAGGGCGAAAGGTAGCAGCATATTTATTGGAAGGACAGTTTACCTCACTGTTTAAAAACAGGGTGTTGCCCGATTCTATCGATCAGGCGCTCTTCAAAGACCGTAGCACAGGAGCTAAAATTGTGGTGGTATCTGATGGCGACTTTATAAGAAATGAGCTGAACCTTAGAACAAGACAGCCCTACCCATTGGGCTTTAATCCTTTTGTGGAAGATGGCGAAAAACTTAAGTATGCCAACCGAGACTTCCTATTCAATGTATTGGCCTATATGACCGATGAAGAAGGGCTGATTACTTCGAGAAATAAAGAAATAACTCTGAGGCCATTGAATAGAATTAAAGTTCAGGAAGAAAGAACCTATTGGCAAAGTCTAAACCTGGCAGGACCCTTGGTTATTTTGGTGCTTTTTGGTCTGGCAAGAGGGGTGTTTCGAAAAAGGAAGTATTCCGGATTTTGATACCCTGAGCCGGGCAATAGCCCAATAGATAGAAGTCTATTCGACTATTGCTCCTCAATCAGGCAACCTGTTGTTAAAATCAGCGTCAATACTTCTGCACGCGCTGATCGATTTCATCGGCCCAGGCCAGAATACCACCTTTTAGATTATATAGATTGGTAAAACCGTGGTTAGCCTCCAGCCAGGCAATGGCATCTCCGCTTCTTTTGCCGCTTCTGCAATGCACCACAACCTGCTTATCTTTAGCAAATTTATCAACGTTTTGAGGCACTGTGCCCAAGGGAATAAGCTCGCCTCCAATTGCTGCAATATCGGCTTCGTGTGGCTCCCGAACATCAATGAGTTGAAAATCCGTTCCATTGTCTATCAGCGACTTTAACTCCTTAACTGTTATCTCTTTCATTCTCGTTTTCTTTATGCTTAGTACCATAAACCAGGCTCGAAGTTAGCCGGTTCAACTCTTTTACTTTGTAACCGAAGTTACCCTTTAACTGATTGCGAATTTGCTTCATTCGTAACAAAAGTTCATCAATTTCCTCAGGCAATGCATCGTCAAGCACTTCTCTTAAGCGTTTGGCTATGGTGGGCGACTGGCCGTTGGTTGAGATGGCAACCTTTAGATGGCCTTTGGTAACGATGCTGCCCAGGTAAAAATCGCACAGTTCGGGGGTGTCGGCCACATTCACCAATATACCCCTGTCTTTGGCTTCCTGCTGAATCTTACGGTTTGTCTCCGGATTTTCAGTAGCTACCAACACCAGATGCATACCGGTTAGATCTTCGGTAAAATATTCCCGCTCCAAAAGAGTAATCTGAGGGTGCCGGGTTGCCAACTGCCGGATTTCGGACCGAATGGTTTTACCAACCAAAGTTACCCGGGCATAAGGGCTGCTTTTGAGCATAAATGAGAGCTTTTCCAGCCCAACCGAACCTCCCCCAATAATGAGAATGTCTAGCTGATGGGCTTTTAGAAATATGGGGTAGAGGTTGTTAGACATATTAAAGGGTAGTAGCGTATTCAATTTGCCGTAGGTATGATTTCCCTAGTTTTACTACCTCGCCCACAATAATTATGGCAGGAGAGGAAATGCCATGGGCAAAAGCTTCATCTTCAATAGAATTAATGGTGGCCGTTACTATCTTTTCGCTCGGCAGCGATCCGTTCTGAATAATGGCCACCGGGGCATTGTGGCGGCCATGCTCACGAAAGGCATCGCAGATGGCGGCCAGTTTTTTGGTACCCATTAGTATGACCACCGTAGCAGTAGACTGAGCCGCCAAATGAATGTCGGGAGTAAGAAAGCCTTCTTTGGTGGTGGCCGTTACCACCCAATAGCTTTGGCTATATCCGCGCGATGTCATGGGTATTTCCTGCAAGGCCGGTACCGCGTGAGCGCTGCTAATACCCGGGATTATTTGGCAGGGTATACCAAATTGTCGGGCAAAATCCAGCTCTTCGTATCCCCGGCCAAAAATAAAAGGATCTCCACCTTTGAGTCTGACCACGTGCCCTTTGGTTTGCGCAAAGTGAACGATCAGTTCATTGATGGCCTGCTGGGTATGACTATGTTTGCCCACCCTTTTGCCTACATATATTTTTTCGCCTCCCTTTTTAACATAGCAAAGCAATGCCTTGCTGGCCAAATCGTCATACAACACCACATCGGCTTCGGCCAGAGTTTTAATGGCTTTAACGGTAATAAGCTCGGGGTCTCCCGGGCCGGCACCTACTAGCGAAAGTTTAGGAGTAATGGTCATTCTATGCTTTATAAAAATCGCTGATAACTAGTTTTTCTTTCCCTTCGCTTTGCAGTTGTCTCTGTCTGAAGGTTTTTACTTGCCGGAGAAATGAGTTTGCGGATTGGAAGTATTCATGGGCAAAGTCCTTTTCAGGTTCCTGTGATTTCATTTGCAAAACCAGAGTTTTGAAACTCTTGGCCTGGCCGAAGTCTTCCGTTTGTCCGAAGTGCTCTTCGAAACTTTCCAGTATTCCTATTTGGGTGTTGCACTTAATGTCTACACTAAGAAGTAGAGCTTTAGCACCGATTACAAAGGCTGAATAGGCATTATAAATTGCATCTGCATAGGCTTCTTCTCTAAGCCCATCGCTGGCCCAGTCCAGTCGTTCCTGCGCTTCTTCTATGATAGTTCCAATCACATCGAGCATTACACTGGCACACTCGCCAACACCAATTTCCGGAACAAACTGCTCTTGTTTTCCCCAGTCCATAAACTCGGCACTGGTTAGGTTATCAGTTTCCGCCAATGGTTTTAGCAGATGGTAGAAGTGCATTTTACCAACTCGTTGAAAGTAATCATTGAAGTATTCGCCCTCTTCAGCTTCCTTTTCATAGGCTGTGAGCAGCAAGGCCAGGGCGTTGGGGATGCGCTTGGTGGGCAGCTTTATTACTTTTTCGGCAATAAAGCCCTCTCCGGAAGGAGAAAGTCCTCCGCCTATTACCACCTGCATGGCCGGAACTACCAGCCCTTTATGTTTTATAGAGCTGCCATGGAAGCCAATGTTGGCGGCCATATGTTGCCCACAGGCGTTCATACACCCACTAATTTTAATTTTAATGTTGCGTTCATTAATGAGGTGTTCGAAGTCATTTTCCAGCATCTGTTCCAGGGTAGTGGAAAGGGCTGTGCTGTTGGTTACGGCCAAGTTGCAGGTATCGCTGCCGGGGCATGAAGTAATGTCGTGCGTACTATCAAAGCCGGCTTTGGCAAGCCCAAGAGCGGTAAGTTCCTGGAAGAAAAGGGGGAGCAGGCCGGGCTTGACATACTTAATGAGTAAACCCTGATTGGCAGTAACCCGAATGTCGTGTGCAGCATATTGTTCTACCATGCCAGCGAGCTTGCGAGCGGTTTCGGCATTCATGTCGCCCAAAGGTACACGTACCCAAATACCTCTAAATTCGGTCTGTTTTTGCACAAAAGTGTTGGTGCGCTTCCAGTTTTCAAAGGCCGTAGGATTACTCACTTCCACCTCGCGCTGTGGAGGGTTGGGCTGTTCTACTCTACCTATAGTTTCGTCTATGGGCCAGTGGTAGCCTTTTAGGGCTTTGCGTTCTTCATTAACCAGTTTCATGAGTTGTTCCAGCCCCATTTTTTTGAGCAGGAATTTCATGCGCGCCTTATTGCGATTAGCTCGCTCTCCATAGCGATCGAATACGCGAATAACTGCTTCAGAGAAGGGAATAATCTCAGTGGCCGGTAAAAAGCTGTGGGCCGTTTGGGCAAACATGGCTTGTGCCCCGAGGCCACCTCCCAGTACTACTTTGAATCCTTTAATTCCATCTTTAACAAGGGGTATAAAACCAATGTCGTGAAAGTAGGTCATGGCCGAGTCGGTGCTGTCTGATGCAAAAGCAATTTTCACCTTGCGACCCATGTCCTGACAAATGGGGTTTCTTAAAAAGAAATGGGTGAGGGCATGCGCATAGGGAGTTACATCAAAAGGCTCATTGGGGTTGATGCCGGCATCGGGCGAAGCGGTAACATTGCGAACGGTGTTTCCGCAGGCTTCTCGTAGAGTCACATCACTGGCCTCCAGGTTGGCCCAGAGAGCAGGGGAGTCCTTTAGCTTTACAAAATGCAGTTGAATGTCTTGTCGGGTGGTTAAGTGCAGGTTGCCGGTGGCGTACTTATCAGATACATTGGCAATGGTAATGAGCTGCCTTGGCGTAACTTTACCATAGGGTAGTTTAATACGAATCATCTGGACACCCGTTTGCCGTTGGCCATAAACTCCGCGGGTAAGTCTGTATAACTTAAACTTGTCTTCGGCAATCTCTCCTTGCTCAAACTTCTCAATTCGCTTTTGAAGCTCAATAATATCTTTTTGGGCTGCGGGGCTTATGCTTTGGTTTACGGACAGGCTCATAACTTATTAGTCTATAAAAACGATAGGAAATATTCTGCAAGTTTAAATAAAAGAATATAAAGTCTACCAAAATAATAGGGTAATATTTTTGACTATGTGATAAGTGGTTGGGTGAATGGTGGAAGGTGGTCTTTTAAACGACTAGTGCGAGAGATGAGGAGCTTGTTAGTCAATCGGGTTCAAAATGCTTACATTTAATGGGCGATATAGATTTTATTTTTAATTTTATCCGCTTATTAAAACCACTCAAAAAATCGATCTTCTATGAAGTTTATTGTTTCTTCAGCTGAACTTTTAAAGCGCCTGTCTAATATCAATGGCGTTATCACAACCAATCCGGTTGTTCCTATTCTAGAGAATTTCCTTTTTGAAATAAAAGATGGACTTCTGACCATCACTGCGTCAGACTTACAAACCTCTATGATCACCGAGATTGATGTAGAGGCCAAAGAAGATGGAAGCATAGCGGTGCCTGCCAGAATACTGATGGACACCCTGAAGAACCTTCCCGAACAACCGGTTACCTTCAGCATTGACCAGGAAACATACAGTGTAGAGATCAACTCAGACAATGGACGTTACAAACTGGCCGGAGAAAATGCCACAGATTTCCCTAAGGTACCGGAAGTAACCGATGCCTATTCCGTAGATATGTCGACCGATGTTTTGAGCAGTGCGATTAATAACACCATTTTTGCTACTTCCAACGATGAGTTGAGACCAGCCATGACGGGAGTATTTGTGAAGCTGGGCGATACCAACACTACTTTTGTAGCTACTGACGGCCATCGTTTGGTGCGCTATAGAAGAGTGGATGTGGCTACCGACTCTGGAATGTCTATAATTATACCCAGAAAGGCCCTTAACCTTTTGAAGTCTACATTGCCTTCAGAAAATGTGAATGTTGTATTGGAGTACAATGCGTCTAACGCCTACTTCCACTTCAACAATATTCGCATGATCTGCCGCTTGATCGATGAGCGTTTCCCGGATTATGAGAATGTGATTCCTACCGAGAATCCGATTGAAATGACCATTGAGCGCAGCGAGCTGCTAGGCTCTCTAAAGCGTATCAGCATTTACGCCAATAAAACCACCCACCAAATCAGGCTTAAGATTACCGGCAGCGAGCTTACAATTTCTGCCGAAGATTTAGACTTCTCTAATGAGGCTAAAGAAACTTTGGCCTGCGAGCATGAGGGAGAAGATATCGAAATTGGGTTCAATGCTAAGTTTTTGGTTGAAATGCTTGGCAATCTGCACTCGAAATCTATTACACTGCAAATGTCGGCCCCTAACCGTGCCGGCCTCATTATACCTACTGAAAAGGATGACAGTGAGGATATACTCATGCTGGTAATGCCTGTTATGTTGAACAACTATTAATGTTTTATATAATTATCTGAAAAGGGGAGCACAGCTCCCTTTTTTGTTTCACTCTAAAATTTTGCCGATTATTACGCATGCTCTCTAAGAAGACTCAATACGCCTTTCATGCCCTCACTTATTTGGCCGAGAATGTGGAGAAGGGCCCTGTTCTCATTTCTGAGATTTCGCAAGAGCGCAAAATATCTCTCAAGTTTCTGGAAAATATACTTCTTGAGCTGAAAAAGGCCGGAGTGCTGGGAAGTAAAAAAGGGAAAGGTGGTGGCTATTACCTCATAAAGCCCCCCGAAGAAGTAAAACTGGCTAAGGTTATTCGTATGCTCGATGGCCCCATTGCTCTATTGCCCTGCGTGAGCCTTAATTACTATGAGCGTTGCGAAAATTGCGATGAAGCCGTATGCGGGTTGAACCGCGTAATGGCCGAGGTTAGGGATAATACACTTAAGGTGTTGGAGAATAAGACCCTGGCCGATGTATTGCGCAATAAGGAATAGCAGCTCACAGAACTGTATTTTTTTCTGAAAAGCTTACCGTGCTTATGAAGAATCCCCTCTTTTGACCTTCTGTTTTTACAGGAGAACGAGAGAGGTGTAAAAAAAAATCGAAACAAAAGTCTACTAAAATGGTAGGGAATATATAGATTTGTCCCGTTGATAAGTTTAATGCCCGAAAGATGTTAGTAGATTCACTTGTAAAAGATAAGATTGAAGATGCCAGAAAGGTGGATAGCAATCTTAAAAGCTTACTAAAAACCATTAGCTGGAGAATAGTTGGCACTCTGGACACCATGGTGATTTCGTACATCATTACAGGTAATTTTGCAACGGCATTTTCCATTGGTTCAGTTGAAGTAGTCACCAAAATGATTCTTTATTACCTGCATGAAAGAGTTTGGGCTTCGGTAAAAGTAAGACGATGAAAGAGAGAGTAGAGGAGCTAAGTAACTTAATTGAAGGAAAAACTTTAGAAGAGTCGTTGGCTCTGGTAGCCAATGCTTTTCCCGGAAAGGTTCGCTTTTCTTCGGCTTTTGGCCAGGAAGACCAGGTTATTACGCATGCTATTTTTAAGCATTCGATTGATATTGAGGTGTTTACTCTCGATACCGGTCGGTTATTTCCTGAAACCTATGAGTTAATCGATCGCACCAGGGCCAGGTATAAGCAGCCTATTAGGGTCTACTATCCCAAGGCCGAGCAAGTGGAGGAGCTGGTAACGAAGAAAGGCATGCACAGCTTTTATGAGTCGGTAGAAAACCGTAAAGAGTGCTGCTACATTCGCAAGGTAGAGCCTCTCAAAAGAGCTCTCAGAGACACGGCCGTTTGGGTAACGGGGCTAAGGGCAGACCAATCGGACAATCGTCAGAATTTCAGCCTCATTGAGTGGGATGAGCCTAATCAGGTAATCAAATTCAACCCCCTACTGCGATGGTCTTATGATGAAATGCTCGAATACCTGAAGAAACATCAGGTGCCATATAATCCTCTGCACGACAAGGGCTACATAAGTATTGGTTGTGCGCCATGTACCCGGGCCATTGAGCCGGGAGAACACCCCAGGGCGGGCAGGTGGTATTGGGAGGCTTCGCAAAAGGAGTGTGGCCTGCATCAGGTGAAACAATAGGACCGGGAAGGTTATACCGGCCTACCGAAACAAGTACATCCAGATTATTCGAGCTAGCCTAAAGTTTAAAAACATAAGGGCTACCAGGAGGACAATGGCCGCATAGATGAAACCACTAAGCGGAAGGCCGGTCAGCTGCCAAAGTAAAAAGAGCCCCCCGAGTTCGGCCAGTGAAAGACCGTAGCTCATATACATGGCTCCAATAAAATAACCCGGTTCCTTTTCGAACTTATGTCCACACACCGGGCAGTTTTCGTTCATGCCGGGCGATTTCATTCGGAGTATATTTCCGTTGGAGTGGAATACAGATCCTTCTTCACAATTAGGACATTTTTGACGAAAAATACTTTTAACCGTTTTAAGCATCTGGATTTAATTTGAGGCAAAATTAAATGATTCTATAGCTCCTGCGTTCTGGTAAAAGTTTCCTTCTTTTGTATAAAAGGATCATTTTTTGAGTGAAGAATTTAAATACTCTTGAGCTTCATAGGTTTGAGCAAGATTCACATCGTTTTTATTGCAACACCTTTTCTGCACATGTGCTTAAGCACCATGGTGAAATATTAGTACCGCATAAGCATGATTTTTATCTGGTGGTACTTTTCGCCCAGGGTAGCGGGGTGCACGAAATCGATTTTGTGAGGTATGAAATACAGCCCGGAGCGCTTTTCGTTTTGAGTCCCGGACAATCTCACTTTTGGCAGCCTTCGGCAGATGCGGAGGGCTTAATCTTGTTTCACTCGCGCGAGTTTTACGATTTGGCCTTTGCCGATCACTCACTGGCCGATTTTTCGTTTTATAGCTCTCTCACTCGCTCTTCTATGGTGCAGTTGGTAGCGCCATTGTTGGAGGAGGTTTACCAGCTTATGAGTTTGGTGCTTCGGGAGTATTCCGGTCAAGGATTGTGGAGGCACCGTAAAATACAGATGCTTCTGGGGATACTTTACACCAATTTAGCCAGGGTGTGCAGTCCATCGGTTGATTCCGGTTGGCGAATAGGCCGTTATACTGCGCACCTCACAGAGCTGGAGCGGTTAATTAATGTTCACTACAAAGCGCATAAATCGGCTGGTGTTTATGCCGAAATGCTAAACCTAACGGTGAGACATCTGAACAGAGTGGTTCGCGAGCAACTTAATAAAAGTACTACTGAGTTGATTATGGAAAGAGTGGTGTTAGAAGCTAAGAGGCTTCTGGTCAATTCATTGGATGTTGGGCTCACTGAAGTGGCCGAACAACTGGGCTTTGATGATTATGCCTATTTTTCAAGGATATTCAAGAAGTACACCGGGGTTAGTCCTTCTACTTTTGCCCAACAATATAAGTCGAGCTATTATCGTTAGGGTTACCTGATTTTTCGATCGATGAGCTCTTCCAGGTCTATGGCCATCTCATAAGATTCTACAAACAACTTGTTGAGCGCCTGCTCATTGGCCAGCAGATTAACAACAAGGTTTTTAAACTCTACACTTTTAATTTTCTGGTAAGAAAGTATTTTTTCTTCACCAAAATCTACTTCAGAAACCAGAAAGTCTGAGTAGTACTTTTCTTTCATGCGCACATAGTAGTCTACAATGTCTCTTAACTCCAGGTATTTGCTTTTGAGTGTAATGAGTTCACTTTTTATATCGGCATTGCGGTTGGTGTAATTGGTGTTCAGGTAAAAGTTGATGGCCTCTAGCTGCACAATGGGTTTTATGGTTTTGTTAATGTTAAAGAGATACGTACCAATATGGTCGTCTTCTAAAAGGCCTCCCGAAAAGAGAATACGTGCTAGTTCACGGGTGTCTTCCTCCAACTGCATTCTATCGGCAATGGTGCCGGCAAAGTAGTTCATGTTGGTTTCGTTTTCCCTATATACCTTTAGAATAGCAGCGGTTTCCAGTTGCAATTCTTTTTTGTCTTCATACAAAATATTGAGTTGGTAGGCTACAGTTATTCCAAAGATGATGAGCACCACCTCCATTAGGTAGGTGTAAATGTCTCTTTTCCTTAGGCGTTTGGCCGATGGTGATTTATTCAGTCTTCTGGATGTACCAATTTTAACCATTCCGTTGAATACGCATTAAGGATGGACTAAACGTAAAAAAGATGTCTAAGCTATCATTTTTTCCAGTAAATCTCCGACAAAGTAGGCAAGAACAGCGGCCGAACCGCCTAAAAACAGGGTTTCCAGCATGCTTTTCAGCCGGTTGGCTTTGGTAACGTAGCTTTTGGCAAATCCTATTCCGGCAAAGGTAACAAAAGTGAGTATGGACGAATAAAGAAAAAGGTTATCGCCAAGCGATTGGCCCGAGTAATCAATTACATATACAATGAGGGGTATAAAGCCCATAAGTATGAATGAAATAAAAGTGACAAAGCCCATCTGAAGAGGAGACTTGGATTCTTCAGTCATTTCCAGCTCTTCTTTCATCATTACATCTACCCAGCGGTCTTTGTCTTCGGTGATTTTATCTACCACTTGCTCTAGCAGATCTCCTTCAAAACCTTTGGCCTGATATATTTCGCGAATTTCCTGACGTTCTTTTTCGGGTAGGTTATCTACTTCCCAATATTCTATTTCTTTATGCTTCTGGTAATTCTCCTTTTCCGATTTGGTCGACAGGTAACTGCCAACAGACATGGCAAAACCATCGGCAATAAGATTGGCAAAGCCCAAAATAATAACTACTGAGCTTTCAAGGTGAGCTCCGGCTGCTCCGGCAACTACAGCAAACGTGGTTACAGAACCATCTATACCTCCATATATAAATTCGCCAATGTAATCTTGAAATCGGGAAAACCATTTGTTTTCTCCATGCAGTTGAGGTTCTATGTGTTTAGCCATGTCGAAAATTTTGCCGTGTCACTCCTACGAATATAACCCGAATGGTTGGCTATGTAGAAGTGGGGTGAACAAAAAAGCTTGGCTTTAACCAGGCTCGGTACTTAATCTACTCGCTCAATCTTGGCTCCTAATGCCTTGAGTCGGGTATCAATATGCTGGTATCCCCTGTCAATTTGCTCCACATTGTCTATGATGGAGCGGCCTTCTGCCGAAAGGGCGGCAATGAGCAGGGCTTGTCCGGCCCTGATATCGGGAGATGTCATTCGAATACCTTTGAGCTTTTGTTGCCTGTTTAGTCCTATGACAGTAGCGCGGTGTGGGTCGCATAGAATGATCTGAGCCCCCATGTCTATCAGCTTATCGACAAAGAATAGTCGAGACTCAAACATCTTTTGGTGAACGAGAACGGTGCCTTTGGCCTGAGTAGCTACAACTAGTACAATGCTGAGTAAATCGGGGGTTAACCCCGGCCAAATAGCATCAGCAATAGTCATTATAGAGCCATCGATAAATGTTTCAATTTCGTAGCGCTCCTGGGCGGGTATAAAAATGTCGTCACCTCTAAATTCCATCTGAATGCCCAGCCTTCTGAATGTTTCGGGGATTACCCCCAGTTCAGGTATTTGGCAGTCTTTGATGGTTATTTCTGATTGAGTCATAGCCGCCATTCCAATGAAGGAGCCAATTTCGATCATATCGGGCAACATGGTGTGTTCTGTGCCTTTCAACGACTCTACCCCTTCGATGTGGAGCAGGTTAGAGCCAATGCCTGTGATTTTTGCTCCCATTCGGTTGAGCATTTTGCTCAACTGTTGGAGGTAGGGCTCACAAGCGGCATTGTAAATAGTGGTTTTCCCTTCGGCCATAACAGCAGCCATCAGAATGTTGGCCGTACCGGTAACAGAGGCTTCATCTAAAAGCATGTAGGTGCCTTTCAGCTGGCTGGCATCGATATGGTACATGCCTGTTTCGGCTTCGTATAAGAATCTTGCCCCCAGCTTCTGGAAGCCTATGAAGTGAGTGTCAAGTCTTCTTCGGCCTATTTTGTCTCCCCCCGGCTTGGAAATTTTTCCTTTTCCGAAACGGGCCAGCAGTGGCCCCAGGATCATTATTGAGCCTCTCAATGATGAAGCTTTTTTACGGAAGTCTTCCGTTTCCAAATAGTCGATGTCTACATCTTTTGCGCAAAAACGATAGCTCTCATTGCCAAGATACTTTACCTCTACACCCAATTCGGCCAAAAGCTCTATGAGCTTGTTTACGTCACGGATGTCTGGGATTTTATGTATAGTAACAGGCTCTGCAGTTAGCAGTACGGCACATAGAATTTGTAGTGCTTCGTTTTTGGCACCCTGAGGAATAATCTCTCCGGAAAGGCGGGTGCCACCTTCAATAATGAAAGATGACATTTAGTTTCTGCGTCTTTTTTGGTTTCTTCTTCTGTTATTATTGTTGTTGTCTCGGGAGTTTTTGTTAGAGTAACGGTTTTCCTTAATGTTATTGTTGAAAAGTCCCTGCTCTTTCACCAGTTCAATGTCAATATCGAGTTGGTTGTTCGATAACTCCTTGATTTGCTTTAGGATGATCTCATCATCGATATTGTCTTTGTTCCAGGTGTTGTAGAAGGTTTTCATTAGCCTGCCAATATGTATTACGGCTGCGGCTTTTGATTCCGGATCTTCCATGGCTATGGCCTGCTCAATCATGATTTCCACATTTCGGCCATAGTGCAGATACTTAATATTGGAGCTTTTGTAGTGTACCTTCTGAGGTTTTTTGCCAATAGCCGAAACATCGGGCATTGGGAAAGGAGCTTCTACATCCAGCTCAAAATTGGAGATGAGATAAAGGTCGTCCCACACCTTTTGGTCATAATCCTGATTACCCTTTATGTTGCTGTTGATTTGCTTCATCAGGTCAGTAAGGGTATGGGCATATGCGCTACGCTTATCTTTATCTTCAATGGTTTTAATGTGGTTGACCAGCTTTTGAATGTTGCGGCCATATTCCATGAGCTTTACTGCAGCTCTTTCGGTATTATATTCTAGTGCCATTATTAATAGTCTTGTTTCAAAATAGTAATTATTGTCGACATGCTTGTCTGATGTATTAGTTATTCTACAATTCTAAGCTTTGCAAAGGTTAGCAGGAGAGTCTTTTCTCCGAAATCTTCAAAGATTACCTTGGCTTTTTTGTTTGCTCCCTCGGTGTCTACCTTGCTTACTTTCCCGAAGCCAAACTTTGGATGCTCTACCTTCATTCCTTCGGCAAGATTGGAGGTGTCGCTTGGTCTAAAGTCGGCCGATGGTTTGTGATACTGTAAAGGCTTTTTGGCCTGTGGTTTTTTAGTAGCCATGAGATTACGGGCAAAGCTGGAAGAGAAGCCCCGAGGTTGCTCACTTCTGCCTAGTTTAGGTTCCCGGCTTCCGTACCGGGTATTCACAAAGATGTAGTTCGGGTCAACCTCTTCGATAAAACGACTAGGTTCTGAATTGATCAGTCGTCCAAAGCGGTAACGCGAAAGAGCATATGAGAAGTATAAGTTTTCCTGAGCTCTTGTAATGGCTACATAAAACAGCCTTCGTTCCTCTTCCAGATCGGCCCGACTGCTTAGCATCATTTGCGAAGGAAAAAGGTCTTCTTCCAGACCCACCACAAACACATTTTTAAACTCAAGCCCTTTGGAGGCATGTATGGTCATGAGCGATACAAAATCATTGTCGGTAGGGTCGTCATTGTCCTGGTCGGTTAGCAGAGCCACCTCTTGCAAGAAGGCCGCCAGACTCTTGTCTTCTACCTCGGGCGTCTCCACAAATTCCTTCATGGCATTTAGTAGCTCCTGCACGTTTTCATAACGGTTTAGACCTTCAACCGTTTTGTCGTCATAGAGCTCTTTAAGCAAACCAGAGGTTTTAGCTATGTGGTTAGCTGCTTCGTAGGCGTCTTTCGAGCTGACGTAAATCTGAAAACTCTTAACCAAAGTCACAAAATCGCGAACGGCATTGGCTACGCGTCCGGGAAGGAAGGAGTCTATATTGGTAAGCACCTCCCAAAGTGGAATATCGTGTTCAAAGGCCGCCACCACCATTTTTTCTACTGAAGTAGCCCCAATGCCTCTTTTGGGAAGATTGATAATTCTTCGGAAAGATTGTTCATCGTTGGTGTTGATGGCAAACCTGAGGTAGGCCATCAGGTCTTTAATTTCCTTACGCTGATAGAAGGAAAGCCCTCCGTATATTTTATAAGGAATCCCCGACTTTCTGAGTGCTTCTTCAATGGCCCTGGATTGGCTATTGGTTCTGTAGAGCACTGCAAAATCTTTATTTTCGTATCCGTTTTGTGTTTTTTGCTCAAAGATGGCCGAGGCTACAAAGCGCCCTTCTTCATTGTCCGATACCGATTTTATGAGTTCGATTCGGTTACCTTCTCCGTTGGCCGTCCATACCGATTTTTTTAGCTGCCCTTTGTTGCGAGCGATTAGTGAATTGGCTGCTTCTACAATGTTTTTGGTAGAGCGATAGTTTTGCTCCAGTTTAATGACCTTTAAATCGGGAAAATCTTTCTCGAAGTTCAGAATATTTTCAATGTTAGCTCCGCGGAAGGCATAAATTGATTGGGCGTCATCGCCCACCACTGCTATATTTTGACTTACGGCCGAGAGCTTTTTGGTGATGAGGTACTGGGATACGTTAGTGTCCTGAAACTCATCGACCAGCACATATTTAAAGCGATGTTGGTATTTGTTGAGCACATCGATATGATCTCTGAACAGGATATTGGTATTAAGGAGGAGGTCGTCAAAGTCCATAGCATCGGCCTTGAAACAGCGTTGGCAATAGGTTTTGTAAATACGACCCATCTCGGGTTTCTGAGCTGCGGCATCATCGGCTGCGTAGAGTGGGTTGTTAAGGTATTCTTTCCATTCTACCAGTCGGTTTTTGGCTCCGGAAATTCTGTTCAGCACCACGTTGGGTTTATAGACTTTGTCATCAAGCCCGAACTCCTTCACAATGGATCTGATTAGAGACTTGGAATCGTCCGTATCGTAAATGGTAAAGTTGCTGGGATATCCCAACCGGTCGGCTTCAGCCCTGAGAATTCTGGCGAATACTGAGTGGAAAGTGCCCATCCATAAATTGCGCGCATTCACACCGGCTACTCTCTCAATCCGTTCGCGCATTTCGCGTGCAGCTTTGTTGGTAAATGTGAGTGCAAGAATATTGAATGGATCTACACCTTTTTCTTTGATGAGGTAAGCAATACGGTAGGTGAGTACACGAGTTTTACCCGATCCTGCACCGGCAATAATCATGGCAGGGCCTTCGGTGTTTACTACACCTTCGTATTGGGGTTCATTAAGCGTTGAGAGGTAATCCATTCAGCACAAAAAACTTCTGTAAATTTAGACACAAAGACGGGTGTATCAGCTCTAACTTTGGTCTAAATGTCATTCCGAATTTATTTCAGAATCTATTAAAGAGACCCTGAAGCAATCCTGCCTGTCGGCAGACAGGTTCAAGGTGACGATAAGTTTAGGCCGCAAGTTAAGACTTGATTCTAATTTTCAATAAGCAATTTTTTGAAGTATTCCTCATAGTTCGTAATTGTGTTCTCAATATTGAACTTTTGAAGGGCCGTGTGTTGGGCATTATTGATTAAGTGTGCTCTTAGCTCACGGTCGTATCTTATTTTGTCGATAAGGTTTGCAATTTGTTCAATGTCTCCATCTTCGAAAAGGAGGCCATTTTCTCTGTCTTCTATGAGATCGAGATTACCAGCATAGGCCGTTGCAATTACCGGCACCTTCAGTGCCATGGCTTCGAGTAACGATTGTGAGAGCCCCTCCATGGTGGAGGCCAGAATTTTGGCATCGAAAAGCTTATAGTAGGGGAGAATGTTGTCACCTTCCACATGGCCTTCGAAAAATACCTGGTGTGCTGCTCTATAACCGGCAATTATCTCTTTCATTTCTTCTGTAGCCTCTATGCCACAAAAGATCATTTTTACCGGCTGTTCCACATGTGCAAGGGCCCTAATAATCTGAATTTGGTTTTTTATGCGCGACACGCAGCCCAGCACAAAGTCATTTTCATTAATTGCAAACTTACTTCTCAGAGCCTCTGTTTTGTGCATATCAATGTGGGCGTATTTTTCTGTGGGCGTACCGTTGTGAATTACCTTAATGTTGGCTTCGTTGAAGCCAAGTTTCACCAACCCTTCTTTTACCTGTCTACTTACTGCCACAATACCATCCGTCCAATGGTTGTACAAAAAGCGCTGAACAGGCCCTCCTAAACTGAGAGGCATTTGTCTTCTTGTATGTACAATTTTAGTGCCCAGGCCAAAGAATTTATTCGCGAAAATACTGGTGTACCGGTCATGACTCGATTGGGCGTTGATGAGCTCAATGCGGTGTTGGCGGACCACATCGCGTATTTGCTTCCAGTTATTGAGGTCGAATTTGCCTCCAAAACTCATGGGCACCCTCACTACATTGCTATCTTCAACCAGTTGCCACAACAGGCTTTCTTTTCGTATACCCAGATATACCTGATGACCTCGCTTAGCCAGCCCCCTACATAAAAATGCAATGGAGTTTGTGGAGCCGGCCATATCGCCCTGATACGTTAGAAATAGTATTCTCAAAATGCTTCTGCTGATTCTCGGCCGTAAACTTACAACAAATAGACTTTCATGTTGTATGTTTGCGTTCAGTGCTTCGCGTTGAGGCCCTGCCGTATTATTTCTTAAATTTGGCGTATGTCTGAAGAAACCACTCAGGAGCAATCGGCCCGTAGACAGAATTATTCAGAAAAAGAGAAAACGGAGGTGTTTGATGGTGAATTCATGCCTCATGTAGACTCTATGTACAATTTTGCCTATCGCCTTACATTCGATGAAGATGATGCTAAAGATTTGGTGCAAGACACTTATTTAAAGGCATTTAGGTTCATTAATTCGTTTGAGCGAGGAACTAACGCCAAGGCGTGGTTGTTCCGCATTTTGAAGAACAGCTTCATCAACGAGTATAGAAAAAAGAGTAAGCAACCCAACAAGGTTGACTACAACGAGGTGGAGCAATACTACAACTCTGACGATGTGGATGAGAACATTACCACTGACCTGAGGGTTGAAACCGTGCAACACATGATTGGAGATGAGATCTCCGGAGCATTGAATAATATTCCGGTCGATTTTAGAACGGTAATCATATTGAGCGATTTGGAGGGCTTCACTTATGAAGAAATGTCAAAAATTCTCGATATTCCGATTGGAACAGTGAGATCCAGACTACACAGGGCTAGAAATATGCTGAAAGAGAAGCTAGCCAGTTACGCGAAAGAAATGGGATATAACAAATAGTTTGAAACAATGTCGGAATTTTCAGATTGGTTCAAGGACACGTTTAAGAAATGCTATTGCGAGCATGGCAATTTGATAGATGAGCAGCGGTTTGCGGAAATTGTTCAATTGGTGTTGGACAATGAAGCAGACGATGAGTCTCGGTCTATCTTTGAGCAAAAGATTAAGTCATGTGTAAAGTCTAACTTCACTTTCGAGAAAGAGAAGAAGATAAAAGACGAAATCAAAAGAAAACTCTGCGAGCATAAGGCCGAAATGCCAATGAACCTTGTAGAAACCATTCGTAAAAGCGTAGATATCTAATGTCGTCCGGAAAGGCAATTATTTTTACTGCACCCTCCGGTTCAGGAAAAACCACTATTGTAAAGCATTTGCTGGCCAACAACCCACAGTTGGCTTTTTCTATTTCAGCTTCCACCCGTGATAAACGAGGAAGAACCGAAGAAAACGGCAAAGACTATTACTTTCTTACCAAAGAAGAATTTAAGGCTAAGATTGATGCCGATGAGTTTATTGAATGGGAAGAGGTATATACAGGCAACTACTATGGCACCCTAAAATCGGAAGTAGAAAGGCTGTGGAGCCTGGGTAAAACGGTGCTTTTTGATGTTGAAGTAAAGGGAGCCATGAATTTGAAGAAGTATTTTGGCGACAATGCGCTGGCTATTTTTGTGAAGGTACCCAGCATAGAAGAGCTCAAAAAGCGCCTCACTGCCCGGGGAACAGAGTCTAGGGAGAGCCTTTCTCAACGACTCTACCGAGCCGAGTTTGAGATGACTTTCGAGAATAAATTTGATGTGACCCTCCTCAATGAAAACCTGGAAGACTCTTACCAAAAGGCTCAGAAACTGGTAGATGACTTCTTAAAACCTTAAACTGTGCGCATCGGCTTATTCTTTGGTTCTTTTAATCCCATTCATATAGGTCATTTGGTTATAGCCGATGTAATGGCCGACCAGACCGATCTTGAACAGGTGTGGTTTGTGGTCAGTCCACTCAATCCGTTTAAGAGCAGTAGCTCGCTGCTTCATGAGTTCGATCGGTTGAAGATGGTGGAGCTTGCGATTGCCGATAACTTTAAGTTCAAAGCTTCCGATGTAGAATTTAATATGCCTCGGCCCAGTTACACGGCCGATACCTTGGCATATCTTTCAGACAAATACCCCCAACATGAGTTTAAGCTCATTATTGGAGAAGACAACCTGCTCCACTTTCATAAATGGAAGAACCATGAGGCCATTCTGGAAAACTTTGGTCTGTATGTGTACCCCAGGCCTCAGGTAGATCAAAGCAAGATCAAGGTAAAACACGCCAACATTAGGTATGTCGATTCGCCAATGCTGGATATTTCGGCCACTTTTATACGCAATTCCATCAGAAAAGAACATTCCGTTCAGTATTTGTTACCACCAGCAGTGATCGATTATATCCGTTTTAAGAAGTTTTATCAGTAGGTAACGAAAATAATTTCTTCTATAAAGCATACCTTTCGCCCGTTTATTGCGTCTATCCACTAATCATTCAGGATTAAACAGAAAAAGTTTTTTGGTCTGTATTTTGCACGAGCGTCAAAAACTCAACCATGTCAAATAAATTAACACTCATACTTTTAGCGAGCCTGCTCCACACAGGTATTCTCGCTCAGGGCATCAAAGGAAATATTAAGGACAACGAGGGTAATGTATTGCCCTTCGCATCCATTTATGTGAAGCAAGCCGGAACAGGCACCAGTTCCAACATGGAAGGCGACTACGAGCTAAGGCTGCCTCGCGGAAACTATGAAGTCACTTTTCAGTTTATGGGCTTTGCCTCTCAAACACACCAGATAGCCGTGGGGAGTGGGTTCACAACCCTCAATATTGTTTTAAAACCGCAAGTTTACGAGCTCCCTACCTTTGTGGTTTCCGGTAAGGCAGAAGACTCTTCCTATACCATCATGCGTAAAGCCATTGCCAAGGCGAGCTATCACCTCAATCAGGTAGATAGTTTTTCGGCAGAAGTGTATATGAAGGGAACAGGGCAACTTACACAAGTGCCGTGGTTTTTGAGAAAAACACTCGAAAAAGAAGGGGTAGATACCAGCCGTGTTTTCACTTCCGAATCAGTTAGCGAGATTAGATTCAAACGGCCAAATGCCTTTTCAGAAAAAGTGATTTCGGTAAGGGCCTCAGGCCAAGACTTAGACAATGCCAACCCCAATGCCTACATTAATAGCAGTTTTTATTTTCCTAAGGTGGTAGATGCCATTTCGCCACTTCACCCCAGGGCTTTTTCTTATTATAAATTTGAATATCAGGGCAGCTTTAAGGAACGCGGATACGAGATTAACAAAATTAAAGTAACGCCAAGGTCAAAAGGCGATCAGGTGTTTGAAGGCGAAATTTACATACGCGAAGACTTTTGGAATATTCACTCCCTTGACCTGAAAACTTCTCTTTATGGTTTCGAAATACGAATTCAATCCATTTATGCACCTGTTGAAGAAGAGGTATGGATGCCTGTTACTCAACAGCTCGATTTTTATGGGAAAATATTTGGTATAGGTGGCAAGTACACTTATCTGGCTTCTCTCTCCAATTATGCCATTGTTCCCAATCCTGATCTGGATGCCACTGTGGTTCTGGTGGATGAGAAAATACAGCCTGCCCCGGAAGAAATTGAGGCCATCAAGAAGAAAGAGTTAGATCAGGGGATGAAGGAGGTCTTTGAGGAGGAGAAGGAAGTGTCGCGGAAGCAGTTCCGCAAAATGATGAAGGAATATGAAAAGCAAGAGTTAGAGGCCACCAAAGAACCGGATGTAATTTCCAGCTACTCCTATAAAATTGACTCCACAGCAGCAAAAAGAGACTCCCTTTATTGGGAGAGAATACGCCCGGTTCCGCTTACCTCTAAGGAACTGGTAAGCTACCAGAAAGATGACAGCACCTACGTGGCTGAAAAAGAAAAGGCAGAGCAAGATTCGGCCAAAGTAAAGAACGGAGAGCGTTTTGAGCTGGGCAATATACTTGTGGGCGGATATTATAAATTGGGCAAACGTCTTCGATTCGATTTTGAAGGCTTTTTGCCACATACAAACTATAACACTGTAGAGGGGCTTAACCTCACGTTTACAGGCAATTTTCATTGGAGAAACGATACCACCACGCGCCTGCGTATTTACCCATTTGTGCGCTATGGATTTTCCGGTAAGGATTTATATACCAAAGTACATACTGTTTTTGGTGTTGGAGAAAGAGAACAGCGCAGCACTTTCAGGCTCAATGGTGGTCGGTACATAGAACAGTTCAATCCGGGTATAGTAAACCCGCTGATCAATTCATGGGTCACATTGGTCAATAAGGTGAATTACATGCAGCTCTACGAAAAGGACTTTGCAGAACTGAGCTGGGCAAGACGCTTTAATTACCGTCACACAGTAAGCGCTAAGGTGCAATGGGCCAGCCGATCTGATCTCGTCAATACCACTGACTACAGTTTCGTGAAGGATAATGAACGCTTTTTCAGGCCCAACAAACCTGTGAATGAAGAAGTGCTTATAGGTAGTTTCAATAATGCCAGGGCTATGGATTTTGAGGTAAACTATAGAGTAAGGCCCTGGTTGAAGTTTAGAAAGTATAACGGGCGTCTGATACCCTTGACACAGAGTGCACCGGAATTCCGGCTATCATATAAAAAGGGACTAGATGGAATATTAGATAGTGAAGTAGACTATGACCAGTTGGAATTAGGGCTTATAACCCGCTTTAACATGGGGGTCAGGGCATCTGTAGACTTAGAAGTGGAAGCCGGTAAGTTCTTAAACAACAACTCATTAGAGTTTATGGATTTTAAGCACTTTAGAGGTAACCGAATGCTTTTTGTTCCGATGGATGTGACCGGGGGATATCGGTTGCTAGACTATTACCGACACAGCACCCGCGAAGAGTACGTTTCTGTGTTATCACACATTCGCTTTAGAAAATTATTATTCACCCATATTCCGGCATTAAGACTTACCGGGGTAAAGGAGAACCTATTTGTGAACTACCTGCATACGCCATCGTCAGACAATTACATGGAGGTAGGCTATACTATAGATAATCTTTTGCGCGTGCTTAGGGTCGAATTCATTCAGTCGTTTCAAGGTTGGAAGGCTCGCGAGTTTGGGGTAAGAATTGGAGTATCGTCCCTTTTCCAATAATCAACTAGACTAAAAGTGTTTTTGCTTCTGGCCGTATTTTGTTAGGCAGTGATTGCTTTAAAACTAATTAATTAGTTAATTAACTATTAACTTAATTTTAAAGCCATGTCATATCAACGAAACCGCCCCGGACAAGAGGTGAGTGCCGGCTCAATGGCCGATATTGCCTTTCTTTTACTTATTTTCTTTTTGGTTACCACGCAAATTCTCAACGATAAGGGTTTGCCTATGGTGTTACCACCGAAGACATTGCCTGTCGATACTCCCATCAATGAGCGCAATATTCTTAAGATTCAGGTCAACTCGCTCGATCGGATTATGGTAGAAGACAAAGAGTTGCAAGATATTTCGACTCTCAGAAATATCGTGTACGACTTTGTGCTCAACTTTGGAAGGCCCAACACCAACAAAGTAGTCGATGGCATGAGCGATGTGGAGGTATTCAATAGTCTTCCACCGGCAATGAAACAATACATCAGGCAAAACTTAGAGAGTAAAACCTCATCGGATGGGCCCAGTAAGGCCATTGTATCTATAAAGACAGACAGGGGCAGTAGCTATAGCAAATACATAGAAATAATGGATGAAGTTTTTGCTGCTTATTACCGCATATATGGAGAGCGCGTGGGGCTTAGTGCCGAAGAATACAGAAAGTTGAACAGGAACTATCCGGAGCAGCGCTATTTATACGAAAAAGGCAAGCAGGGAATAAACAAAGCCGTTTCTTTGGCCGATCCCAGTAAACAAGGGGATGGCTGATAGGTTACTTTGGCCACCTTAAAGCTCATTTTTGTCTTTATTAAGTAGCTCAATTACTTTACTTTCGCAAAAAAGAGAAAAATGAGAAAAGCAGCTTTATCCCTCCTTTTTGCCTTTGTAGCACTGGCAGTTCTGGGTCAGACCGATTTTAAAGAAGGGGTACATTACGATATTGTATCAGACAAAAAGTCAGAATCGCCCGTTGTTACCGAGTTTTTCTCTCTCTTCTGTGGCCATTGCTTTCAGTTTGAACCTTTAATTGATACACTGGTAAAGGCATTGCCCAGCGGTGTTAATTTCGAAAAGTCTCATGTAGATTATATTCCACGCGACAATAAGCCGGTGAGTTTTGGCATTGTAAAGGCGTTTGTTGTGATGGGAGATTTAGGAAGGCAAAAGGAGTTGTCTGAAAAGTTTTTCACGGCTATACATCTGGGCAAAGAACCTATCGATACAGAGAGTGAAATTAGACAGATTTTTATTGAAAGCGGAGTTTCGGCCGATGAGTTCGACAGACGCTATTCCAGCCAGGAGGTAGTGCAAAGAGCTGAGAAAATGGCTGCCCTATGGGTAGACCGTCAAATATCAAGCGTTCCCACTATTGTGGTGAACGATAAGTATAAAATCAATATGTCGGCCTTGAGTAATATGGAGCAACTTATCGCTCTCACCAAACAACTGCTTAAGAAGCCTTAATCGTCCACTCACAAAATAGCTATTGCAGCTTAGCAATTCTTCATTCAATTTGAGGCAAACCTTAAATTCATGAAGAAGCTATTTTTTCTTTTGCTTATTGCTCTTGCCTTTGCTTGCGAACCGAAGACCTCGGAAGAAGTTGAACGGTGGGAAGAGCAGGCTGCCCGTGTTGAGATTATTCGTGACGACTTTGGAATTCCACACATCTATGGTAAGTCTGATGCAGATGCGGTGTTTGGAATGCTATACGCCCAATGCGAAGATGATTTTCCCAGGGTAGAACGAAATTACTATTGGGCCATTGGTCGTCTTGCCGAAGTTGAAGGTGAGCAAGCCCTATATAGCGATTTGCGTGCCCGTCTATACATGACAATCGATGAGGCCAAAGCTCACTACGAAAGCGCACCCGATTGGCTAAAGGAATTATGCCAGGCCTATGCCGATGGTATTAACTACTATTTACATACTCATCCGGAAGTAAAACCAAAAGTGCTCACCCGCTTCGAACCATGGTTCCCGATGTTTTTCTTTGAAGGGTCAATAGGTGGCGATATCGAAAGCGTATCTACTCGCAGTATCGCTTCATTTTATGGCGAAAATGAGGCAACGGCTTTAGCCGATTGGGAAGAACCAGCCGGATTTCTCGAAGAGCCAAAGGGTTCTAATGGATTTGCCCTGGCAGGTAATCTGACCGCCTCAGGCAATGCAATGTTGCTTATTAACCCTCACACGAGCTTCTATTTTAGAGGTGAATCTCAGGTGGTTAGTGAAGAAGGGCTCAACGCCTATGGGGCCACTACCTGGGGGCAGTTTTTCATATATCAGGGGTTCAACGAAAAGAATGGTTGGATGCATACTTCTACCCGCGTAGATTTTAAAGACGATTTTTTAGAAACTGTGGAAGAGCGCAATGGCAAGCTTCAATACAAATATGGCGATGAGTGGAGAGACGTTTGGACATCTGAAGTAACCTTAAAGTACAAAGATGGAGACGAAATGAAAGAAAAGACCTTCCCTCTTTATCGTACCCATCATGGCCCTATTACCGGCAAGTCTGGCGATAAGTGGGTGGCTACCGCGCTCAATTGGGAGCCAGTGGATGCACTCATTCAGTCTTTCAACCGAACCAAGACAAACAACCATGAAGAGTTTTGGGAAATGATGAAGATCAGAAGAAATTCATCGAACAATACGGTATATGCAGATGCAGATGGAAATATAGCCTACTATCATGGGGACTTCATTCCAAAGCGCGATCCGCAATTTGATTATTCTCGTCCGGTTGATGGTTCAGATCCAAGAACAGACTGGCAAGGAATGCATAGCCTGGAAGATATTATCACCATTGTGAATCCGGGCAATGGCTGGATTCAGAACTGTAATTCTACTCCGTTTACGGCAGCGGCAGAGTTTAGCCCTAAACAAGAAGACTATCCATACTACATGGCTCCCGATGAGGAGAATTTCAGAGGAATTCATGCCGTTCGTGTGCTTAGCCAAGCCAAAGATGTGACCCTAGACGGTCTTATTGAGCTGGCCTACGATCCGTATATTCCCGCCTTTGAGAAGGTGATTCCGGCATTGGTAGCTGCTCTGGAACGCAACTCCGCTAAGAAGCAGCAGCACATGGAGGCATATAATATTCTGAAAAACTGGGATTTTGCTACCGGCAAAGAGTCCGTGGCAATGACCCTTGCTCAGTTTTATGGCAATGCCTATTACCGAAGTGGTGAGGTGCCAAGAGAAGGCAATGGTATGGAGCGTTTTGAGCACCTGGCCACCGGAGTTTCTGACTCCAAGAAGATTGAAATATTTGAAACTGCCCTGGCAGAAATTGAAAAGGATTTTGGCACTTGGAAACTCCCTTGGGGAGAGTATAATCGCTTTCAGCGATTATCGGGAGAAATAGATCTGGAGTATGACGATGACCAACCGAGCATAGCTGTTGGCTTGGCTTCCGGCCGCTGGGGGGCGTTGGCTTCTTTTGGTGCCCGGTCGTATGACACCAGAAAGATTTATGGCTCCTCGGGCAACAGCTTTGTAGCTGTGGTTGAGTTTGGAGATAAGGTGAAAGCCAAAAGTATTCTGGCCGGAGGCCAAAGCAACGATCCAAATTCACCTCACTTCTATGATCAGGCACAGCGCTATGCCGATATTAAGTTTAAAGATGTGGCCTTTTATAAAGAAGATGTGCTAAAGAGAGCAGAGGAGACATATAGACCAGGTAAAAGGTAATTGGTTGAACAGAAAACAGAAATCGGTGAGGCATATCGTGCTGATTTCTGTTTTCTAACAACTATTCGGTACGCAGATTCTTTACCGGATTGGCAACTGCAGCTCTGATAGAATGATAGCTGACCGTTAACCAAGCCACCACAAGTGCCAATGTTCCACCAATAACAAAGGAGACCCAGGTATCGAGCATTTCTATACGATAGGCAAAACTTCCGAGCCATTGCCCCATTACCCAAACAGAAGCAGGAATAGCAAGAAGCAGCGAAATGGCAATGAGTTTATTAAAGTCTTTCAACAGTAGCCAAACCACCACTTGCGAACTGGCTCCCAACACTTTTCGTACTCCAATTTCCTTAATTCGGTTGCCAATCATGAAAGTGGCCAGACCAAATAAGCCAATACAGGCTATCCATATGGCAATACCAGTAAATACCATGAACATATCTCCAGAGCGTTGTTCCGCTTCATAGAGTGCCGAAAGATCGGTATCGAGAAAGCTGTAAACGAATGTTTGGTTGGGGGCTATTTCCTGCCATAGTTTTTCTACCTGGGCTACAATGGTGGCTCCTTGGTTAGTCGATGTTTTTAGGGCTATGGCTCCTATGTTTCCACCTTGAGAGCTTTCGCGGCTAAAGATGGCCATAGGGGTTATTTCTGTGTGGAGCGATTTGTAGTTATAATCGCTAATTACCCCAACTACTTCATAAGTAATGTCGCCTTGAGGGTTGTTGGCCCCTTGAACGTTTACAATACGCTGACCGATAGGGCTGTGCTCTATGCCCAGTGCTCTGGTGGCGCTTTCATTGAGAATAAGCGCCAATGTATCCTGAAAGTCTTTGGAAAAGCCTCTTCCCTTGGCCAGTTTAATGCCCATGGTTTCTATATAGTCTTCATCGAACACCGCACAATTCAGGGCTATAGATTCGTTGGTTCCTGCCGGCCTGAACGAGGCTCCGTAGTAAAAACCTGTTCCGGGCATGGCTGAGGTAAGTCCTACCTTGCTCACTCCGGGTATAGCTTCTAATTCGTTTTTAAAGGTGGTAAGGTCGGGGATGCCAAAAGCACGCGATAACACCAGAACATTTTCACGGTCGAATCCAAGGTTTCTTTTTTGTAGGTATTGCATTTGCTGGCCAACAATGAGTGTTGAACAAATGAGTACGATGGATACGAAAAACTGAAAAACAACCAGCCCGTTGCGTATCCAATATCCTTGCTGACTCTTAATGAGTTTGCCTTTGAGCACCACTACCGGTTTAAAAGAAGAGAGTACAAATGCCGGATATGTTCCGGCAAGAATGCCAAGACCAAAGCTGGCAACCAGAGCCAGCCCTATGTTTAATGGAGAGGCAAAGGTTAAAAGGCTGATTTCTTTGTCCAGATAGGTGTTGAAAGGTGGTAGTGCCAGGTAAATCAGTAGTATGCCAATGAGCATACTTACTATGCTTACCACCACAGATTCTATGATAAACTGGCTTACTAGCTGTTTTTTCTCAGAGCCCAGCACTTTTCTAATGCCCACTTCTTTGGCACGTTCTGTAGAACGGGCGGTGGCCAGATTGATGAAGTTAATGGCGGCCAGTATTACAATGAAAACAGCGATGGAAAAGAATATATAGATATACGTGATGTTTCCGTTGGGTTCGAATTCACCCTCTAAATGAGATTTTAGGTGAATGTCTTTAATGGGTTGCAGAAAGTAACGATAACCGTTGCCGCTGGCTGTATAGTCTTCAAATGAGATGCGTTGCTCTCTTTCAATTTGACCGGCTGCATACTTTTCTACCACTTCTTTCATTTTTTGGTTAATAGTGGCAGGTGCTACTCCTTCCGACAGTTTCAGGTAGTTGTATACAGAGAAGTTAACGTAGTTTGGTTGCTGGAAGAAGGGCAGCCCTTCCAGGTTGACAAGGAAATCGAATTTGAAGTGAGTGTTTTTAGGGGTGTTTTCTACCACACCGGAAACCTCTAAGTCGCCAATATCCGTTTGCAGTATTTTACCAATGGGAGACTCCGTGCCGAAATATTTTAAGGCCATTCGCTCAGAAATAAGCACTGAGTTGGCCGTATTAAAGATATTCTGCCGATTGCCCTGTAGAAGCTTTATGCCAAAGAAATCTAAAAAATTGGCTTCTCCGGCTATAATGTCGTTTTCCAGAAAGGTTTCGTTGTTGTAAGTAACGTTGGTGCCAAATCCGGCCGGGAAAATGCGGGTAAAGTCCTCAATTTCAGGAAAATCTCTCGTTGCCTGCTCGGCCATTGAGTAAGGTGTAATGGCATAGTGCGAGGTATGGTCGGGATATATTCTGTCTAAGGCAAGCCGGTAGGTTCGTTCATAGTCAGGGTGATAGTTGTCAAAATTGGTTTCGCTATTTACATACAATAATAGAATGCCACAGACTGCAATACTAACTGCCAGGCCACCTATGTTTATGGCCGTGTAAAGTTTATTTTTCAACAAGTTGCGAAGTGCTAGTTTGGTGTTGATTTTAAACATGTCGTAAAAAATTGAGTTGTCGATGAGTTTAAGCCTTTTGAGTACAGAGGGTCTGATCATTTTAAGAACCTCTTGTTTGTAAATACCCGATGCTTTCCGTTTCCCCAGCTGTTCCACGTTGTAGTAAAACTCTTCTTCCAAATCGCCCTGCAACTCATCAAAGAGCTGCTCTTTGCAAAGCCATCGGAAGAGCCTAACGTAAAACGATGGGGGAGAAATTTTACCAGGCATATTGCAGTTCCAATCGAACATCGGGAATCTGATTCCACAGCCTGTCACGTGTTGCTTTTGCTTCTATGAGTGCTTCTTTGCCCTTATTGGTAACCTCATAATACCGCTTGGGTCTTCCGCCACGAGCTTCGTTGGCTTCCCCTTGTTTAGAGCTTAGTAAGCCTTTGTCTTCCAGGCGACTAAGGGCTGTGTGCAAAGCCCCACGGCTAATCTGCCTGCCCCCCTGTTTGTTGATCTCCTGCTTTATAGTTACCCCGTAAGCGTTGTCTCCCAATACCAAAATGGTGAGCAGCGCCAATTCCTCGAATTCACCAAGATTTGTCCCTTTCATAGTATCAAGTTCTAATTTGTAGACGAATATAGTTAAATAAAGTTCTAAAATGTAGACTTGATGCTGATTAGATAATTTGAGGATTTGTTGATTAATCTAACCTGAGTTCGATGTAAGGAAGTAGTAAAATGTCCCCCTTAGGAC
>CEPH01076112.1_pt1 | contig 34486 bp, 25 predicted proteins | sample 530571 | NCBI WGS metagenome assembly CEPH01 (sample SAMEA2620413, study PRJEB7988) | marine metagenome | biome: marine biome (ENVO:00000447); feature: surface water layer (ENVO:00002042); material: "saline water (ENVO:00002010), including plankton (ENVO:xxxxxxxx)" | depth 5 m | reverse complement strand
CCTCTTAGTCCTAGTGGCGTTGGAACTCAAACTAGGTATATTTGTGAGGCGTTATTAAAAAGCGGTAAGTTCCAAATTCGTTCTTTTGGTGGTGCCATCAAGCATCCAAAGTATGACCCAATTAAAACAGAACAATATGGTGATGATTGGATTATGTTTCCGGTCGATGGATACGGAAGTAAAGAATCTGTGCGCTCTCTAATCCGACAAGAAAAACCAGACATTATGTGGTTTATGACAGATCCTCGGTTTTGGGGTTGGCTTTGGGAAATGGAAAACGAAATACGCCCTCTTATGCCAATGGTATATTATCATGTTTGGGATAATTATCCTTATCCAACTTTTAACAAGACAGCGTATGAGTCAAATGATTTTATTGCTACAATATCAAAAGTAACAGATGATATTGTTAAAACTGTTGCGCCTGAAGTAAAATCTCAATACATTCCACATGCTGTCAATAGCGATATATTCACCCCTCTAGACAATGATGAAGAAATTGTCCAATTTAAAAAAATGGTTTTTGGTCCGTATCATGACCCAGACAAATTTGTTTTCTTTTGGAACAATCGCAACGCTAGGAGAAAACAATCTGGATCTCTAATTTTTTGGTTTAAAGAGTTCCTTGATTCAGTTGGTCATGATAAAGCAACACTTGTTATGCATACAGAAGTTAAAGATCCTAATGGTCAAGATTTACAAGCAATTATTGAGCATCTAGGTTTAACTAATGGTGAGGTTTTATTTAGTCAATCAAAAGTAGATCTAAAAAGATTAGCTTTAATATATAACGTGGCCGACTGTACAATTAACATTTCCGATGCGGAAGGTTTTGGCTTGGCAACGCTTGAGTCTCTGTCATGCGGAACTCCAATTATTGTTAATATGACGGGTGGTCTTCAAGAGCAAGTTAAAAACGAAACTGATGAGTTTGGCATACCTTTATACCCAGCTTCACGCGCAATAATTGGATCTCAACAAATTCCATGGATATACGAAGATAGATTAAATGGTGATGAAGTTGTAGAGGCAATGAAAAAAATATATAATATGTCAAAAGAAGATAGAAAAACTATGGGATTATTAGGTAGACAACACGTAATGAAAAACTATAATTTTGATACGTTCAGTAAAACTTGGGTTGACACAATGTTAAATATTCACGAAGAAGAAGGTTCATGGGAAACTAGAAAGTATACTAAGCGTTGGACACTTAAGGAGGTTGCTTGATGAAAGTTTTAGTAAGAGGTCCAGCTTTGACAAGGACCGGTTATGGTGAACATTGTCGGTTTGTTCTTAGAGCACTCAAAGATGTTGAAGGATTAGATTTATACTTATTACCGGTTAATTGGGGTGAATCATCTTGGGTTTGGGAAAATAACGAAGAAAGAGATTGGTTGGATGAGATAGTCCGTAAAACTTCTATATATGCTCAACAAAATGGGCAATATGATATGTCAATTCAAGTTACTATACCAAATGAGTGGCAAAAAATGGCACCTGTGAATATAGGTGTCACGGCCGGCATTGAAACGACAAAAGTGGCGCCCATATGGTTACAAAAATGTAACGAAATGGATAGGGTTATCACGATTTCAGAGCACTCAAAACAAACTCTCATCAACACTGTTTACGAAGGTGTAGATCAAAGAACTGGTCAAAGAATGATACTTAAATGCGAAAAAGATGTGAGCATAGTTCATTACCCAGTTAAACATTTTGAATCTTTACCTGAGTTGGATTTAGATTTAAGCACTAAATTTAATTTTCTTACGGTAGCTCAGTGGGGACCCAGAAAAAATTTAGGAGCAACTATAAAATGGTTTGTTGAAGAATTTATCGATAACCCTGAAGTTGGATTAGTTGTCAAAACATCTGTAAGAGGTGGATACCTCATGGATAGGGATATGATATATCCTGAATTACAAAAAATTATTTCTAAATATGAAAATAGAAAGTGTAAAGTTTATTTATTACATGGAGATTTAGATGATAATGAAATGCATTCCTTGTATAATCATAAAAACATAAAATGCTTGATTAGCCTTACTCGTGGGGAAGGTTTTGGCCTCCCTCTTTTCGAAGCTGCTTATTCTGGCCTCCCAGTTTTGGCAACAGATTGGTCCGGGCATTTAGATTTTCTATATAAGCCAACCAAAAATAAAAAAGGAAAAGAAAAGATTAAGGCTCATTTTGCTAAAGTGGATTACGATTTACAACCAATATCTGAAGATGCTGTTTGGGATGGCGTATTACAAAAAGATTCTATGTGGGCATATGCTCAACAAGGATCATATAAGATGAAATTGCGTGAAGTTTATAAAGATTATGGAAGATATAAATCGCAGGCCGCAAAACTTCAGAAGTGGATCGTTAAAGAATTTTCAGAAGAAAAAGTCTTTTCTGATATGCGAAATGCCATCATAGATGAAGAAACTAAAAACTATCTTGAATGGGTCGGTTCTTTAGAGGAATTAGAAGTTGCGTAAATACGTCTTTGTAATGGACTTTTTTTTTAGTGAGTTTCAAGGTGGAGCAGAATTAAACGCTGAAACTCTTGCTAACTCTCTAAAACAAAACGGCGCAGAAATAGAATTAATTAATTCTTCTAAAGTCACAATTGATTTTATGAAACAAAGACTAAACGATGTATTTGTTTTTGGTAATTTTGTTCTGTTGTCTGAAGAATCAAAAAGCTTTGCTATTGACAATTTAACTTATTTGATCTATGAGCAAGATCATAAATATTTAAAAACAAGAAACCCAATTTTCTTTCCAAATTTTAAAGCCCCAGCACATATGTTATGTAACATAGATTTTTTTAAAGCGGCGAAGAAAAATTTATTTTTAACAAAACTTTCAAGAGATGTATTTGTTGAAAATACCGGTTTAGACAATGTTTATAATTTAGGATGTTCAATATGGTCGAAAGAAGACTTAAACACGATGAGACAGCTATGCAATAGTGAAAAAGTTGATAAAGTTGCTGTGTTGGATTCAGATAATCCGATTAAAAAAAGAGCTAAAACAGTTGAGTACTGCAGTAATAATAATTTAGATTTTGAATTAATAAAAGATAAAAACTATCACAAATTTTTAGAGAAGTTATCAAGATATAAAAAATTTATTTTCTTTACGGGTCACTTAGAAACGTGCGCTAGAATTCTCGTTGAAGCTAAAATGTTGAATGTTGAAGTTTCCTATCAAAAAAAATTAATTGGAGCAGCATCAGAACCTTGGTTTAAATTATCTGGTTTGGAATTAATTGATGAAGTAGAAAAAATATGTGAAGAAATGCCGATAAAGGTAATGGAAATTGCTAATGAATAAGTGGTTAACAATTCCAATAAAAGAAAGAAAGTTGATGTTTAGAAAGCTTGGCAAAAACAGAACTCGACAACAAAAAACAAAATTGTTTAAAAATATGTTTCAAGGCTCAGAGTCAGTTTGTTTTTTAACAGGGGTTAGTCTAAATGAATTTCCGGCCGATAAGATAGAAAAATTCTGCGAAAATAAGGCTGTTTTTGCTGTTAAAACTGCAGCTCAAAAGTTTCCAAACATTGTTGATATATGTATAACCAATTCTTATAATACTTTTCATTTTCCAGAGGATAGAAATTATTTAGTTTTTGCTAGGCAAGATATGCCAATTAATCAACCCAACTGGGTTAATTTAGATTTAATAAAAAGAGACACATACTCTTTAAAGTTTAAAAACAACCCCGACATTCTTTGGGGCTCTGATATTTCTTGTGGTCATTCAAGATCAGTATGTAAAGCCAATCGCTGGCATGAGAATTCTTTAGACAATAATCCAGACAATAGAATATTAGGACCAGGAATCATGTTTGATACTGTCGCTGCAGTAATGGCACATACGGGTGTCAAGTTGATTAGTTTTCTGGGGTGGGATGGATCCAGGTTGAACGAAGAGGGGAAAATAAAACACTTTTATGACATCGAGACTGACTACAAGCCAACAATGAATTATGTATCTGATGATTTTGATATGAAAAATCTTAAAGCTGACTTAATAGAACATGAGCAAGAAATTGGTCAAAAATCAGAAATTGACTTGACAAACTATCTAAAATCTAATAACATTAATATCGAAATACTTTCAAAAATGAGCAATATCAATTCTTGTGTTGATAGAAATTTTGTTCTTTATAAGGGATAAAATGAAAAAAGTTTACATAATAGCAGAAATAGGAATTAACCACAACGGCAGTTTGCAAACAGCTAAAAAATTAATTGATTTAGCTTCTGTTGCTGGCTGTGATGCGGTAAAATTTCAAAAAAGAAACCCAGACGTTTGTGTACCTGATCATCAAAAAAATGTAATGAGACAAACTCCTTGGGGAGAAATGACTTATTTAGAATATAAGTATCGTATGGAGTTTGGGAAAGAAGAATATGATGAAATCAATGTGTATTGTAAAGAAAAAAACATTGATTGGTCTGCTTCTCCTTGGGATTTAGATAGTTTAGAGTTCCTAATGGATTATGATCTTCCTTGGATTAAGATTCCGTCTGCCATGATCACAAATGAAAACTTGATGAAAGCATCTGCTGCTACTGGTAAAAAAATTATATTTTCCACTGGTATGAGCACTTATGAGGAGATTGACAAAGCTGTTGAATGGCTGGGGTCTTCTGAAACTCTTATGCTTCATTGTAATTCAACTTACCCAGCGCCTTTAGAGGATTTGAATTTAAGTTGTATTAAAACTTTAAAAGAAAGGTATGGTTGTGAAGTCGGCTATAGCGGCCACGAATTTAGATTAGGGACGTCTGTAGCAGCCATATATCTTGGAGCTACTTGTATTGAACGTCACATAACTCTAGATAGAACAATGTGGGGCTCAGATCACATGTCTTCTGTAGAGCCTCAAGGTTTAATAAAAATGGTTAGAGGGATTAGAGAGTTAGAAGTTGCATATGGAGATGGTGTTAAAAAAGTTACCTCCGGAGAGCTAGCGCCCAGAAAAAAACTAAGAGGTTATTGATGAAAGTTTCACCATATAGCCAAGGAGATGCCAACTTTAAAGACCTATCTAGAAAGAAAGCCTACCATATTTTCAAAGACTACAGCTTTTTTAAAGGCATATTTTCTGATAATGAAATCATATTTTCAAATTCAAAAGAAATGATTTCAAAATATAAAAACAAAAAAATATTAGTTATAGGTGGTGGGCCTTCAACTAAAGAACTGTTAAAAGGTGATTACGAAACTGTCTTTAATCAATACGATTTTTTGTGGTCTTCAAATTCTTTTTTTTTAAATTCTGATCTGAAAAATATTAAAATTGATTTAGCCATGATGATGCTAGAGCCTGATTTATATTCGAAAGAGTTTGTTGAATATAGTAATAAATTTAAACCAACTATAGGCTTTGAATTACATGATAAATGGAAAAAAGAAAATTTTCAATATGACGATTTATTTATGATGCAAACAAGATTTTATGGTATAATAGGCGTATGCCAAAGAATGATTATATTCGCCAATATTTTAGAGGCAAATCAAATAGGGTTTGTTGGTTTAGATGGGTTGAAGAGTATGAAAAAAGGTGATCATTCGTTTGAGAAAAATAAAAAAACACTTCCGAGTATAACAAACGAAGAGACATTTCAATATCAATGTGATGAGCTTTGGCGATATATAAACAACAATTTTAAAAAATCTAAAATTATAAACCATGGATTTGACAACCCGTATCATAGAGGACTAAAAGAGAGACTGAATGAAAAATAAAAACGATATATGTTTAGTTGTCCAGGCCAGAATGGGTTCACAGAGAGTCCCTGGTAAAATGCTTAAGCCTTTCAGCGGCACAACTTTGATGGATGTATGTTTAGAAAAGCTAAGTAAATCAAAAGTAATTCCAAATGAAAACATCTTCATATCTGTCTGGGAGAAAGAACTTAAAGCAGTAGCCCACCGTCACAATTTAAATGTATTTAACAGAAGCGAGGAGTCTGCTTTTTCAGAAGGGACGCCAATGACTACCATGTATGAATGGTGGGATAAACTAGATTTTAAATATTGCGTTTTAATAAATGCCTGCGCCCCATTTTTAAAGCTATCGACAATTGAAAAATTTTTCGAATCATATGAAAAATCTCAATCTGACGGAATGTTTGGAGTGATCGAAAAGAAAAATTATTTTTGGGACAATGATAGCAAATTGATGACGCAGTGGCCAGAGGGCCAAGCTGTTATGAACACAAAATTTGTTGGCAATACTTATGAAGCTGCGCATTGTCTGTATGCTGGCAAGATGAGCGATATTGGCAATGGGATATGGATGGGGGATTTTTCTATACCTGGTGATATAGAATTGTATCCAATGGAGGAAAAAGAGACTCTAGATATTGATTACCAATGGCAGTTTGACATGTGCGAGGTCTTGTATAATGGAGGGCACAGATAATGTTTTATATTTTTGAAATGGCCAACAACCACCAAGGCAGCGTGGCACACGCTAAATTAATTATTGATAAATTCTCTAGTGTGGCTAAGCAAAAGAAAATAGATGCCGCCATTAAATTACAATTTAGACAACTTGATTCCTTTATTCATAAAGATTTTAAAAAATCAGATTTGAAGTTTGTCAAAAGATTTAATTCGACTAGACTGACTAAAAAACAATTTCAAGAAATAATTCAATACACAAAACAAAAAGGTTTGTTACCAATGGCAACTCCATTTGATAATGAATCCCTACATTGGCTATCAGATTTAAACGTTCCGATAGTCAAAGTGGCTAGTTGTTCTATTGACGACTGGGTTCTTTTAGAAGAACTGTCAAATATAAATAAAAAAATAATTATTTCTACTGGCGGCGCCTCAATAAAAGTTTTAAAAAAAGTTTATGATCTGTTTAAAAGTAAAAAAAGAGATTTTGCTTTTATGCATTGTGTTGGAGAATACCCAACACCAATAGAAAATTCAAACCTAAATAGAATTACACTTTTAAAAGAAACGTTTCCAGATATTGAAATTGGATTCTCAACTCATGAGGCGCCTCAAGCTAAAACAATGTGCCCACACGCAGTTGCCATGGGTTGTACAATTATTGAAAAACACGTTGGTGTTGAAACAGAAGAAATAAAATTAAATTTGTATTCAAACACCCCGGAGCAAATGGCCAACGTTATAGATGAGGTTGGTTTGATAGAAAAAGCTATGATGGGTGTGTCAAACAGTGAAAAAGATTCCTTATCTAAGCTAAAAAGAGGCGCATATGTCAAGAAAACATTACCAGAGGGCACAGTTTTAAAAAGGGAACATTTTTATTATTGTATGCCAAAGCAAGAAAATCAATTAGATGCATCTGATTGTTATAAATTGTTTGATAAAAAACTTAAAAAGAAAATTGAAAAAGATGCGCCGATAACTGCTGATCACATAGACAACGAACACTCAGAATTAATATTACAAATCGTTAAAAAAGCTAATAAAATTTTGAATAATTCAAAAGTTCCAATATACGGAAACGAAAAAGTTGAAATATCATGCCATTACGGGATAGAGAATTTTTTCAAAAAAGGCGCCTTAATTATCGATAAAATTAACAGAGAATATTGTAAAAAGATAATTGTAATGTTTCCAGAACAATCTCACCCTGTTCATAGACACATAAAAAAAGAAGAGGCTTTTGAGTTGCTGAGTGGAGATTGTACTTTAAATTTAAACGGCACAGATATAACTCTTAAAAAAGGAAAACCGGTTTTGATAGCTAGAGGTGTAAACCACTCTTTTAAATCTAAAAACGGATGCGTCATAGAAGAAGTTTCCACTACTCATGTGATAGGAGATTCAATTTATACTGACCCCTTAATCAACAGTTTAAAAACCGAAGAAAGAAAAATAAAAATAAGTTTAAAAGAAATACTATAACGTATGAAGGATTTGTAATGAGAGAATCTAGTTGGCCGGAATATTACTCCTTATGTAAAAATGAGTTTATAAATCAAAAACAAAAATCATCTATAGTTAAAAATATTTATGATCTTACAGTTGTAGAACATAATCAAAATGACCCAGTTATCAATAGAGATGAAGCTTATTTTACAATTATAAATTCTATAGCTACTAAAGTTGATGCCTTACTTTCAGACAAATCAAAATATACTTTAAGAAACCATTGTTACGCGCTAGATAATATTTGGCACTGCGAAGATGAACTTGTTCAATTGGGAGATTTTTTAATTCCTCAATTACAAGAAAAAGTTTTTGGTTCTTATATCCATGTCGATAATATCAAAATTTATAGAAATTTTGTGTCCAAACAAAAAGATTCATCTTCTTGGCTATGGCATTTAGATAACAACCCAAAAGAGCAAATAAAAGTTTTAATTTATTTAACTGACGTTGGTGCCGGCGATGGTGAATTTACGTATTTAAAAAACAAACAGGGAGAAGGTCTAAAAGTTCCAACATCCAGAGTGTCATACCCAGACAATTGGAAAGAGCCATGGCAATTTCCACCTCCGTTTTTTTCTTTAGAAAATCTCAACAAATCATGGTATAAAGATAGAGTTCCAAAAAATATAATATCTAAACTGTGTGAAGAGGATGGATATTGTCCATATTCCGCACAAGGACCGAAAGGAACTTTATTTATTTTTGATAATAATATAATTCACAAAGCAACGATCCCAAAAAACAACCATCGCGATGTTTTAATACTTCAAATAAAACCATCAATGATAAAAATATCACCAACTATTAATAAAAATAATACTGGAAATGGCTGGAATCACACAACTTTTAATAAAGATCCTTCCATTTTAAATGTTTTAAAAAATATGATAGACTAGACTTATAAAAAGAGGCAATAATGAACATTTTGATCCCAATGGCTGGCGAAGGGAGCAGGTTTAAAGTATCTGGAGTTGAAACACCAAAGCCGTTGATAATGGTTGACGACGTGCACATGGTTGAATGGGCAGTAAAAACTTTAAATATTCCCGGTAATTATATTTTCGTAACTAGAAATTATGTTAATAATGATAATAACAAGAAGTTAGACGCAGTATTAAGAAAAATTAAACCAAATTGTAAAATTATTAGAATAAATGAATTAACAAGAGGGGCCGCAGAAACATGTTTAGCGGCAAAAAAATTAATTGACAATGATAACCCCTTGATAATCACTAATTGTGATCAGCTTATGAAATGGGATGCTGGTAGTTTCTTGTCTAGTTTAACAGGGGATGTCGACGGTTCTGTTGTAACTTACAATTCTACAAACATAAAAAATAGTTTTATATCTTTTGATCATAACAATAATGTAATAGAAGTTAGAGAAAAAACTCCGATCAGCGATCACGCTTTGGTTGGCTTACATTATTGGAAGCATGGCTCTGACTTCGTTAGTTCAGCCGAAGAAATGATTAAAGAAAACGTAAAAGATGATGGAGAGTTTTACATCGCACCAACTTATAATTTTCTAATAGCTAAAAATAAAAAAATATCATATTATCACTTAAAAAACAATCAATATATTTCTCTAGGAACACCAGAGGACCTATCCGTCTATATTGGCAAAAAAAATGAATTTAAAGAAAATAAACCAAAAACAATTTTTTGTGATCTAGATGGTACTGTCTTAAAACACGTTCACAAATATTCAAACATTGGTAAAATCAAACCTGAATTAAATGATGGTGTTATAGAAAAATTTGATGAATGGGACTCTTTAGGTCTAAAGATAATTTTAGTAACGGGTAGAAAAGAATCGGCTAGGAAAAAAACAGAAGAAGATTTAGAAAGTCTAGGCATCCCGTATGATCAACTTGTAATGAATGTTGGAAATGGTCCGCGTGTCATGATAAATGATAAGATATCTCAAGATTCTGGTGATCGCATACATGCTGTTAATGTCGTAACTGACTCTGGCTTCAGTTGTGTCGATTGGAAAAAATTTAAACTTTAGAAGGAGAATACATTATGAAATTTAAATTTATTGAAATAGGCACATCAAATTTTAATACCATGGCCCATGATTTAAACAAAGGCAGAATCAAACTAGAGGATGATTTTTGGGGAATGTCTATTGAACCAATGAATGATTATTTAGAGCAATTACCTGAAAACAAAAAATTAGTAAAAGTAAATTGTGCTATCGTTACAGATGATAAAAAACAAACAGAAAAATTCTACTACGTTTCACCAAAGACAATAAGTGAACAAAAGTTTGTTAATGGAAAATCTTTGAGAGGAAGCAATTCAGTGGGAACTCCACACATTTTACACACAAACTACATGGAAAAACATAATGACTACTTTTGCTCAGATGTTGAAGATATTAATGTCTTTAAAACAAGAAATCTTTTAGAAGAGGGTCTAGTTACGGTTGAAGATGTGAAATGTTTAACTTGGGGTAAATTAGTTGAAGAACACAACATCGAATTTGTAGAACATATAAAAATTGATGCCGAGGGAATGGATATGGATATTGTAGAAAGTATCCTACTTTTTTACTCAAACAACGGTCAACTTAAGCACCCTAAAATGATTGACTTTGAAGTGAACAAAACCGTACCACTTGAAAAGAGATCTGGAAAAGCTTGGAGTGATTTTTTATCTTTAGTTGATAAAAGTGGGTATTCAATGGAAAAAATAGCACTAGCAGACTATAGAATTACAAAATGAAAATATATAAATTAAAAGATATGGTATCTGGGTGGTTTGTAGGTAATTTTGAACCCACTGCTTACAAAACAGAGCACTTTGAAGTTTGCTATAGAGTCCATCCAAAAGGTGAAAAGTGGGATCTTCATTATCATAAAGAGGGCACAGAAATAAATTTGTTAATTAAAGGTAAAATGACAATGCAAGGTAAAGAGTTATCTAGTGGAGATGTTTTTATTGTTTACCCATATGAAATATCTGATCCTGTTTTTTTGGAAGACTGTGCGATTGTATGTGTTAAAACCCCGTCTTCCACTAAAGATAAATTTTGCTTAAAAGAGGCATAAATTGTTGTTAATTTCCCATAGAGGTAATATCACTGGTAAGAATAAAAACCTTGAAAACACCACAGATTATATACTAAATGCTATTAATTTAGGGTACAATGTTGAGATAGATGTGTGGAATATAAAAGGCAAATGGTATTTGGGCCACGATAATCCAGATAACAAAATAGATATTTCATTTTTAAGAAATAATTTACTTTGGTGTCACGCCAAAAATTTAGACGCTTTAGCTCACATGGTTTCAGATAGAAATATACATTGTTTTTGGCATGAGGACGATAAAGCAACTTTAACAACAGAAAATTTTTTGTGGACTTTTCCTGGTGAAACGTTATATAATAATTCTATTAGTGTATTGCCAGAAATTTGTGGACAAACAAAAGAAGCGCTATATGAAAAACAAATATCTGGAATTTGCTCAGACTACATAGGGGATTATAAATGAAAATCGCGATGTGCTTTAATGGAAAAATTGGCGGTATCACGACTCAAAAAACAAATAATTTGTCTTGGCAAGATCCAAGAGTTTTTAGAGCTTCTTTAAAAAAATACAAAGAAAATATTATAGATTGTAACGAAGATGATGACATAGACGTGTTTATTCACTGTTGGGATTCGGAACATAAAGATGAGTTAATTGATAAGTTAAACCCGGTTTCGTATTTGTTTGAAGATTCTCCGCATTACTATGGTCACAAAATAGCACCTTATGTTAAAGGCCCGAACGGAAAAAAATTTTCAATTTATAATAAGTGGCTGTCTGTTAAAAAAACATTAGACTTAATGAATGTCCACTCCACAGTTAATAATGTAAAGTATGATTTTGTTATTTTGTGTCGTTTTGATGTTTCTTTTTTAGAACCTTTGGTGTTTTCTGATTTAAACAAAGACAAGTTTTACGTAACAAATTGGCACCAGTATTTTGCTAATGAAAACTCACATCAAATAAATGATAAATTTGCTTGTTCTCCGAATTGGAGAGCCACAGAAGGGCACAAATATATATACAAAAAAGTTGGATATCCTGTGGATGATACTGGATTTATGGATTTGTGGTTTTTGTCTTCTCAAGAAAAAATGTTATTATTATCAAAGGTTTATGATAATTTAAACGAATTAGCTAGAGATAAGCAATCAAATGATCACTGTGGAAACTTTTCAAACCATAGGCACTTTAAAATCTATCTTGAGCAGCACGATATTATAAAAGACTTGGAGTATGTTTTAGACTTTCCAACTACCTGCTGTCATACAAGATACTTATTATAAGAGGAATAAAATGATAATATATGTAGATATTGATGAAACAATATGTGTTTCTCCAGAAAGCAGAGATTACAAAGAAGCACAACCCATAAAAGAAAATATTAAAAAGATCAACGAATTATATTATAATGGTGATACAATAGTTTACTGGACAGCAAGAGGCACCACAACAGGAATCAATTGGAGAGAAGTTACGGAAAAACAATTTAAAAAGTGGGGCGTAAAATATCATGATTTAAAATTTGGAAAGCCTGCTTATGATCTGTTCATCGATGACAAAAATATTAATTCTGAAAGATTTTTTAAGGAGTAAAGATGAGTGAAATTCAACATACAAATTTATCAAAACAAGCAATTGGTGCGCTAATGATGGCACTACAAAAATCTTTAATGGAACAATCTGATATTGTTCCAGTTTTAGAAAACTTTAAGATTACAAATTCTCCTGAAGGTCTCGTTGTTTTAAATCCACCTCTAGTAAAAGTTAATGAGGATACAACGGCTGACTGGGATGCCGTTTGTGACCAATCAGAGTAAGGGGAAATACATTGCCAATTTATGTTTATCAGTGCGGAGATTGCTTAGGTGAGTGGAAAGAAAACCACTTAATGTCTGAATCAATAGATGAGTGCCCGTGGTGTACGTCTAAAAATATTGGACGCAAGCCGAGTAATTTTTCTTATAGCGTGAATAAACAAGAAAAAAATAAAAAAACTGGTGATTTGACGAAAGAGTTCATAGAAAGCTCAAAGGAAGATCTTAAAAACCAAAAAAAGGAACTAGATAGTAGCAGATGACACACCTTTTCTTGGCCTTTTCAGTAGTTCTCAATTTTGTTTTTATCTGGTATATCGTTCAGCTTTTGAAGAGATTTTTAACTTTTCAAGAGGAGCTAGATAGTTTTAGTGAAACATTAGAAGAGTATAGAGATCATATCGATATCGTTAACGGTCTCGAACGCTTTTATGGTGATGAAACACTTGGTAATTTACTTCGTCACTCAAAGGCACTAGTTGAGGAATGCCAGAGTTTTCAACGTGTCTTAAGACAAGAGGAAGAAGAGTATGCCGAGGAAGAGAACTAAAAACCATTATTTCAGAAAAGAACATCAAGACGCAATAGTAGAGTATTGTCAAACACAAGAACCCAAGCGTCGAAATGAGCTTTATAAAGAGTTTATTGGCCCAGTGTTTGATGAAATGGTAGATAAAATTGTCTACACTTACAAATTTACCTCTCTCCCAAATATTGATTCTCTTAAAGACGATTGTAAAAATTGGCTGATTACAGTGCTTAACAACTTTGATCCAGAAAAAGGATCAAAAGCCTTTACTTACTTTAGTGTTGTTTCAAAAAACTGGTTTATAGCAGAGGTTAAAAAGACCTCTAAAAAGGCCAAAAGAGAAACTCATTTAGAAGAATATTTCTTAACTCACACCGATCAGTCCAACACTCCATCAATTCAACAATTGGTTGTTCATAATACTTATATTGAGGATCGCAATAAGCATGAATTCTTTTTACATCTTAATGAGGAAATAAAATCCTGGAAAAAAATGCCTCTTCGTGAGAATGAAGTAAAGACCATACAAGCAATAGAGATTCTTTTTAGCGAAGCGAACAATATAGAAATTTTTAATAAAAAAGCTATTTACTTGTATATTAGAGAAATAACTGGTCTAAACACAAAACAAGTTGTAAGTTCTCTAAACAAAGTAAGAAAACGTTACGCGGAGTTTAAAAAAGAATGGGACGATCAATAAAAGATTTAGAAAACTATATTCAAGAAGCAATCAACAACATTCGCGACGACCGAGATATTACATCCACCCTCCTTACACAAGTTTTTGCAGAAATCACTAACGGCCAAGAAACTCATAAAGATTTGGGTTTAATCGCTGCCAAATATGTAGAAACTTTACAAAGATCTAATGAACAATTAGTAAAACTTACGTCTATTATGGCCAAGAAAACCGATTCTGGTGTAGAACTATCAGAGGATGACAAACGAGAGCTTTTTGATGTAATTCAAGGGGATAAATAAGAATGCCTAAATTCTCTTTTGTTAAAAATAATTTTCAAATTAGATCTGGCACTAAAATCTATGATAAAAAAACATCTAGTTCTGTAGGGTTGGCCAGAGAAAAGATTAAAGACGCCAACTCAAGAGACGCGTTTATGGACGCTAATCTTCTGGTTGGTGATTTCATAATGCAGGTTTTCCCAGATAAAAATCTTGAAACTGATTATATGTTTGATGACTTCTTAGCGGCCGCCAAAATATCAAAAGCGTTTGATGTTAATAGCCCAAACTTTTCACCGTTTTTGGCAATTGTCAACATACCAGAGATAACCCACATATCCACTCCGGAATCAAACGACAGCACCCCAGAGTATAATCGCAAAATAAGAGATATAGTCGGAACATTAGGAGTATTTAAATTATACAACTACACCGGTAACGAATTTGCTGTCCCAAACTATGGAGACCCAGTACAAGTCACATTTAAAGATATGGACACATTTTCGGATCCTATTTTTATTAGACCAATGATCACTGGGCAGGTTAATTTTGCCGGCAGCCCTGGGCAATCATCTGCACCTTCAAGCTATTATGACACATGTGGTTCAAAGCCAGCATTGAAAACTAAAATACCATTAGATAAAATAGCAAAAGAGGCCGCCGCCGCCGGCGACGATGAATTTGCCGCAGTCGTTGCCGAAACATCAGAATTGCTGGCAGAGTCAGCTGAACTTGATGCTGAGATATCAAAGTTAAAACCAATTGACCTTGGTTTGTCTGAGACTGGTTCAGAGGCTGTACAAAATATCGAAAATAGCACTCAAGACAAAGCTGCTAAAATTATTAAACTAGAAGAGGAAATTGTAAATGTTGAATCTACAATTAATGCTTATTCAGAGCAAGCTAGTGCTATAGAGGCAAATTACGGTGGTGTGCCACCCGGTATATATGAAACAGATTATTTGGTTTACTTGGGACTACAAGAGTCGCTGGACAAAACAATATCTAAACGAGATATAATAAAAAATAAGCTGGATAGTTTAAAAAATCAACAAGAACAAGAAGCAGAAAAAAAACAAAGTAAAGCTGGTCCTTCCAAGCCAAGTCAACAAAAAGAAGATAAAAATACTCCTAACACAGCATCACCACCCCAACCAACACAAACAGCTTGTCGACCTCCTGGTAATTTTGATGTCAATAGTGGCCCATATCCAGATGATTTAAAGTGGGTAAAAATGTCTAATTTTGGTCCCAGAGTTTGGCAGATAAAAGGCACTGCCTATCACGGTTGGGGCACTGTAAAAATGCAAAGATACCTTAAAGGACTCAACAACGTTAGAGGTGGTGAAGATTTAGGTAGAGGATATACTAATCCTATAGGTAAAAATGCGTCGAGTACAATGAAATCTAGACTAGCATTACCACCTGATATAAAGCCCGGTTGGTGGTTTGGTGATGTCTCCAGAGGCCGCTCAGGTGGAGATACATGGAACAGACACCTTACCCACCAAAGCGGCATTGGTGTTGATATTTCTATACCAACAAAAAATGTTGTAAATGGTAGGGTTTTCAGGGGTATGAATTTGAGAATCAATCCGATTCTCGAAAAGAAAGGTAAATCTTCTGCCAACTCACCAAAATTTTGGGGCATGAAAGGAACTCCAACGCTTACTAGAGAATACATAGATGAAGTTGCCTTGATGGACTATCTAAGATACTCAATACCTCTGTGCGAAAGAATTCTATTTGGCAAAGACCAGCTTAAATATGCCATAGAATTAATGGAAAAGTGGGCTAGAGAAGGAATAAATGGATGGAGTTTAACAAGTAAGCATTACTTAGAAGCACAATGGGCCGCCCGTAAATGGCCTGCTGGTCAGAAGCCTAAAGAAACCTGTAGGCTTTATGGAGATGATCCCGTACATAATAACCACTTTCACATTCGTTTGAGAGGTCCGGGTATCGCCCCAGGTCCATTTACTAAGCATGGTCGACAGAGATATCCCGCCGACCAAAAGCCGGGTATGGATAAGCGCGGCGGAAGATATGGCACCAGGGGAACAACAAAAGATCAAGGTAATGGTCAAGTGGATCCAGGACAACCTGGTTACACTCAACCTAAAAGCACTTATAAGAAAGATTAATTTGGAGATATAGAAAATAAAATGAAGAAAAAAGCCTATGATGTTTCCAAACTAACATCAGAACAGAAAGTAAGACTTAGTTTAAGCAATCAAAGTGAAAATTTCTTAGGGATCAGAGGCGATACTTTATTGGAGCCAGCTATTCTCCCTTTGAAATCTAAGTCTGAAAAAAGATTTATTGGTGAGAACGGGCAATGTATTTCTCTGATGAGAGATACCCCCCGCGCTCCCGGCAGTGGATATGGAGCACAAACCGGCGCCGGCGCAATATCTATTGGTGTTGGGTACAGTTCTGATGATCCGGCCAATGCGACAGCAACCTCCCCAGATGGTTTAGGTTTACAGCCGCTAGTCTCAGTGAGGGACCATAAAACTACAGCCGCGGAAATATATATTTCTCAAAAAACAGATGTTGATGATAATTTAAATCTGCCGGCCGGCAACATTGGAAAATTAAGAGCTAAATCTGCTATAACTTTGAAGGCAGATTCTATAAGAATAGTAGGTCGTGAGGGAATAAAATTTGTTTCTGGCGTGTCAGGAGAAGAAGCAAATTCAGGTGGAGGAATTATACGTAGCGTGCCTAGAATTAATTTTATAGGTGGGGAGGATGACAGTAACTTACAGCCAATCGCGAGAGCACAACAGATGGAAGAGGTTATTTCAGACATTTATGAGCAAATAAGTGAATTAAATAGCATTTTGGATACCTTTATGACTACTCAAATCGAATTTAATGGTGAAGTTATGACCCATCAACATGGCAGTGTCGCTATTCAATCTGTAGGTGTGATTGCTGCTGGAAATCCTTTTGCCATTAATGATGGTAAGACCGATATGTCTTATCAATTGCTTTCTTCTGGTATGAAAGCGATGTCAACAGAATACACAGCAAAAGTTGATGGAATAATGCAAAAACTTCAATTAGCAGTAACTTCGTTTAATAGCAGTAACGCAGTGGGTCCAAAAAACCCCTCAAGTCCAAGTTTCTATACAACGTAAAGAGAGAAGAATAATGAACTATTTTAAAAGATGGTATATACAGCCGGTTATTACAAAAATAAATGATGATGTTGCGATTGAAATATTTAATAATAGGATCGCAGCAACAGCCCCCAGTGGCTATGATTTTGAAAACATTCAATTTATACAATTGTTCTCGACAAGTGAAGATGGCAGTACACCGTCGTTTACTGAGTTGGCAGAAGATATAGCTGGTGAGATCTATCACTGTAATGTAAAGTTTCCGTTGTCTGATATTAAGAAGATATGGTCTATAGAAGAGATAACTACTAGTGCATATGCTGAAGCAATAATAGAAAATTATGGTGATTTTCAAACTGTGCTAAAGTCAAAAATAATGGAAAACTTTGTTACACATGAAGAAGACAAAATAAAAAAGGTAGGCCGATATCTTAAAAATCAATTAGAGGGAATGAGGCTTTCTGATCGAAGCGTTCGAGACGAAACATTGAGCGTAACTATATCACCCAATGATGGTTTAGCACTTTTTACAATGATTGAAAGAACCTCAGATATTTTCTTAAGTGGTCGTTATTATATTGAAACTGGCGAGGAAGAGGCCGGTTCAATAATGAGTTTTCAAGCTATCATTTTCTTACAAAAACAAGTTGTTGATGAACCCCGCATCGAAATAACTGATCAATTTTTCGCTGGGCCAGATAATATTAGTTTATTTGGTTTAAACCCTCTAGGTCTAAATAAGTTAAGAAAAGTAGCGTGTTATCCTGTTCCGAAAGAAGAAAGAAATCCAAAAGACGATGATTCTGGGGCAGAAACAAAAAGAAAAAAATTGACTCCAGAGGATATAAAAAAAAGAGAACTAACAAAAAAACAAAAAGCAGATATATCAAAAAAAGTTAAAGCAAAACTTCTACAAGTTAGCGACTCTGCTTTTTTGAATGCTCTTTTAAACGCCGATAAAATAAGGACCACCAGAGATGCTTTTGATTTTGTACTTAATGTTTTCCCGTTAAGTCAAATTATTGATCTCGCAATTGATTGTTTAAAAAAATACTTACCAGATGCTCCAGATTTGGTTGTTTGTAATGTGATTATGAAAAACCTATCAGATGCAGAATTACAGAAAATTCTACGGTATGTAAATGTTAATGTTACGACTGATACAGTTGCGGCCGCATTTAAAGCACAACTAATTGATCAATTCGATGGCTCTGTGGAAGATGACTCATTGGGCTTTAAAGATTTCTTACTAACCCAGTTTAATTCTAATGTTGGCACAAAAGAAATAATTTGTGCCATGGTATTTGCTGCTATACCAGCAGCTATTACATTGTTGGCTTTATACACGAAGCAATCAATCTCAAATTTAACACCCGAGGGTACTTGCGGTGATCCTCTTTTGCCGACTGAAAAACAAGCGAAAAAGGCTTTAGAAAATCCAGTTAAAGATATACTAAATCAGATTGAAAAAGGTCTTAAAAGTCATCCAATATTGGGCTTTACAAGAAACTTACCTGATACTCTCTTGAAACAACTTATTTTATTTGTCGATCAAATTATAGTGAAGGCAATTGCTTTTATATTACAAGAGCTAGCGTATTTATGTGATGGATCAAGTAAAAGTGATTTTGCTAATGCCCCATCACAAGCTCAACCATTTGATAGTAATATTAATGATTTATTAATAAATAAGAATGACGATGCTGTTTATGACGACTTATTTAATTTCATAAACAACATATCATTTAATGGTGCCCCCGACGATGTAGACATCGAATCAATTAAAGATTTCTTTCAAGATATCTCCGACCTGTTAACGCTGTCTGAGTTGTGTGTATTGATGACTGGCGAACCAACAGATCTCAGGTATAATCTTATTATTGATAAATTGCTTTATGGCCTTTTGTCTCTTGGAAAATACACACCTTTAAAAATAGTCTTAGACACGCGACAAAAAATTAAAAATTTTGTTAATGTTTTTGCTGAAAATTTTGATGAAGCGGCATGTAACGAAAGAATAGAGGATCTAACAAAGAGAAAAAAAATGCTGTCTGATCTGTGTGACTCAACCGACAATGCTTATATTGATGATTTGAAAAACAAAGCAGCACAAGATGCGATTGATGATTTATTAAATCAAGAAAAGGATCTTCTGGAGGATCTATTAAATACAATTAAAGATTTAACGTCTCCTGAAGCACCTGAAGTTTTTTGTGGGCCTGACGCAACGGCCCGCGGGGTACAGCCATTATTACCTTCTTTTCAAGATGCTAGTCAATTAAATATTGCTAAAAAGCACCTAGCTTCAGTTTTATCAATCGCCAATAAAACATTTGAAGTAGAAATAAATGGTTTTAAAACAGCATTAACAAGATCAAAGCAATTTGATATATCTAAAAACTCAATATCTGCCGTCTCAAAGATTTTCTCTAGTGGTATGGCAGGTAACATCGGCGGGGCTCTCAGCAAAACTTATGGTATAGACCCCACAACGGAAAATGAAGAGCCTGCTTTTGATAAGGAAGGTGTAGAAGCAAACGTTAAATATCTTTCCACTCAAAATAAATTGGTGGCCCCATTAGTCAATGAAGTTTTTACTTCAATAGGGTCTGAAAACAACTTGACAGTAATTCCTCTTGAAACTGGTCTGTATGGCAGCACAGTATTAAAGATATCAACATCATGGCAAAATAGCCAGTTAGACTATTATTTATATCTTCCATCATCCTCACAATTAAAACCGCAAGGCTTTAATGATGAAGATTACATGATACCTGTAGATGAATTAGAAGGAGACGATGCAGATCGTCGATTGTCACCAAACGGAACAAAATTAGTGTTTTCTGCTCTTGATGATAATGAGGTGGCGGTGTATAACAGCTCTCTATCCAGCCAAAGCAGCGCCTATCCGCTAAAAAAAGGTAAAATATTTGGCACTGGAGGCGCCAATAATGAAAATCAATCATCTTTCAGTAGTGAGATTCAGAAAACTGTACAGGAAGACATAGGGTTTTTTGGTGACATAATAGAGAGAATAATCATTGAGCACGCAGAATTTATTTCACAAAGCGATTTGTTTAAAAAGCAAATATTTAACAATTTACAATTGACAAAGAAGAATACATGCTCTCCAGCGCTTCTGAGTTTTGATGATATAATTGAAAAAACAGAAAGCAGAACAAAAGGAATAGAGTGTCAAGTAGGGTTTGGTGTATTACCTACGCCATCTGAGATTGTTCACATCGCATCAATATATGAAGCAATAATGAGGGTGGTTGTACTTAATGAATTACTAAAAAGTTTCTTTGTCTTTGCTAGCTTTGGTCTCGATACGATACTACCCGATTTTTCAGATAACGCCACCACTGCCGATTCTTTTTACTATAAATACCTATCAGAAGTAATAGGAGAAAGAATGGATGAATTATTGCCAAATGAGTTTAAAGAGGTTGTTGAAAGGGCAGTGTTATTAGTCGGGTCTTCTGATTTAGATATTAAAATAGACGATTTACAATTGTCTCAGGTTATCAAAAATAATGTTTTTAATTCAATGAAAATTTTACAAGATGCCATCAGAGATCGATTAAAACAATCCAATATCAAAACAAAAATTGGTGGCACCGGCGCGGAAGGAGAATTATTTGAAGAGTATTCTGAACCAAATTCAACGGCTATTTATCAAAATATGTTACAAAACATACTACCAGTCGAACCTGAATTTAAAATTTTAGACCCGCCATCAATACTTTCTATAGATATGGATCGTAAGCGTATCACAATTCCATCAGGATTTTATTCAGATAACCCAAGACTACAAAATGGCGGATTTTTTATTGAGAGGGGGCTGGAGATATTCAACAACAAAGATCAAGGTAAAAAAAGTAGTCTCGCCCCGGGGGAGGGCGGCCTAGTCGCTTTAAGTGCTCAAGAGCTAAATAAACTTATCTCACTTTTACCCTCTAGAGAGTTCCTTGAAAGCGCAGGTGTAATAACACCAGTTGTCGCTGGAGCCTTGCAAGAAGCTGGCATTTTTGACATAGAAGGCCAAGAAGAGCAGGCAGCTGCCATATCACAATACAAAGAGTTTGTGGCGACTATTAATTATTACCTAAATAAAGGCTCGACTGAATTTGAAACATTTTCTAGTTATCCGGTGGATAAATTACAACAATCAAAAGCTTTTTATAATATGAGCAATATCGTTGGCAAATTGTCAGACACCGATGACGTGAAGAAAACTCCTTCTGTTTTTAAAAGTGAACCTTCGTTATCATCCACCAGTATACAGAACACTTCTTATATCTGGCAAAAATATCTATTTGGATTAGAGGTTGATGGGACCGATGCTGGAAACGAAGGCTTGTCAACATTATTTAACCCAATATCTATTGGAGATAGAGAGGTAAATAATGACAATAATGAAAGCTTAAAAAAACTGATCATGCTTATGGCCAGGAAGCAAGGCAGGATACCCATTAATAGTTCGGAGGCGGAAGAAATTAAACAAGTTTTCGTCGCCGCGCAAGCTTTTGCTGAAGAGGTGTCAAAGTCACTGTTGTTTGCTAACCCCGGCGCAGCAGATGGCGCTGACAACTCGGCAAAAAAGGTAATAGCTGAATTAACAGCGCTAAGTCCTGAATTGGATTACGACACTTTAGTACAGTTTTTGAAAGGCAGACTCGAAAAAGTAGATACTTATTTTTACAAGCTTGGAAGATATGAGACTTTAAATTTATTAATAAAAGTGGATACAACCCCAGCCACTACCTCCAGTCTTCAAACTTTATTTTCAAAATTGGAAAGTTTAGATATAAATTTATTCCCAGGCGATACTATTCTTGAGAGTGCTAAAAATAGACAAAGTTTTATACAATCTGTATTAGAAAGAAAATACTTTTTGCATGAGAACGGTGGCGCCACGTATTTTAAATTACCTGTGGCTTACAGGTATCAGGAAGTATCCACACTGGAGGAATATAAAACAAAGATTATAAACGATATTCCAACCGGCGATGCAGCTAGCGGATTCGCAGATCTGACTTCCTTTGACTTGAGAGAAAGCTTTTTAAAACCTATCTTCGATTCAATCAATTATAAAGATCTGTTATCTTTTGTGTCTATTATGGTAACTGAAATATTAAGTAAAGAATATCCAACGCTTGATGATATTTTCAAAAATACAATTATAACTTTGGGCACAGGGATGAAACAAGCCACGGCCACCTCAAACAGATTAAATAATCCTAATTTATACGAAAATAGTTTTGATGTCGATGCTTATGCTCAACCTGGATTTTCAAACCCAGATATGATATCTTTATTCTTAGAAGCAATAATAAAAGGTGTTGCTAATATGACGGATCCAACCTGGAGAACTCCATGGTTCTTACCAGGGCCGTTAACTCCATTTGGAATTTTAGCTAAATTTTTAGAGGGAGAAGACGATCAAGGTATGAATCCTCAAAAAGCAGCAGCGAAAGCCGCTGCCGAAACTGATAGCAGTTCGGATGGCTCCGGAGCATACGATTGTCCGGATAAAGAATAACCATAAATTCGCTAAAAGAAAATAGTTTTTATAAACTATTTATGGATAAGGAGAATCTTTAGTGGCCTTAACTTCAAGTAAAAATAAAACATTTGGTTATGATGCTGTTATACCGTTAAATCAAGATACATCTGACTTGTTTTATGAGCTTCATAAAACACTAAAATCAAAAGTACAACAAAATTTAAGAATGCTGTTGTATACCTCTCCTGGTGAAAGAATTATGATACCAAATTATGGTGTTGGGTTAAAAAGATTTCTATTTGAGCAATCTCCAGAATACTTGATAGATGATAGAATAAGACAACAGGTATCTATTTATTTACCGGAGATTACAATCACTTCTTTAAACATTTCGCGTGATAACGCGCTGGCCATAAAAACAGGCGCCACAAATAATTTGTCTGTGGAATTGATATATGTGATAAATGGCACCAATGTACGTGATTCTTTAATAGTTGTTGATGAATTAACTAAAGTTTAACGAGGGATTTTTAAAAAAATGGCAGAGAAAAAACCAGCAATAAATTATACAAGCCGAGATTTTACAACAATAAAATCAGACCTAGTTGATTATGCTAGAAGATACTATCCTGAGACATTTAGAGATTTTTCTGTAAACTCTTTTGGTTCTCTGATGTTGGACACTGTTTCATATGTTGGTGACATTCTTTCGTTTTATCTAGATTATCAAGTTAATGAAACTTTTTTATCAACTGCGTCAGAGTATGACAATATATTAAAAATATCCAGACAGTTGGGGCTTAAGCCAGATTTATCACCAGCATCATTTGGTGTTTTGACACTTTTTGTATTAATCCCGGCAGGTACAAATGGCGCCCCTAACTATGATTACGCCCCCACTTTAAAAGCCGGAAGTAAATTTTCGACTACTGATGGAAAATTATACACTTTGCTAGAAGACGTTAATTTTAAAGACATTGAACAAAATGAGATAGTGCCTGGTCAAATCAACAACCAAACCTCCGTGCCAATTTCATACGTCATTAGGGCTAGAGGTCAAGCTGTTTCTGGAGAATTATTAACTCGTACCATAGAGGTAGGAGCTTATGAAAGATTCAGAAAGGTGGAATTACCCGGCACAAATATAACAGAGGTAGTTTCAGTGGTAGACACTGAAGGTAATCCATATTTTGAAGTAGATTATTTAACTCAAAATATTATTTATGTTCCGATACAAAATACTGGCCCAGACCGAGCAACTGTAGCAAACATTTTAAAACCTATAGCTGTACCCAGAAGATACACTGTAACGAAAGAAAGAGGTTCTCTGTTTCTACAGTTTGGTTTTGGTACTAATGAAGATAGCGAAGAGGTACTGGACCCATCAAAAGTGTTGGTTAATCAGCACGGCAAAAAATATATTTCTGATGACTCATTTGATCCAGCAGCGCTGGTTAAAAGTGATAGTCTAGGTATTAGTCCTTCAAATACTACATTAACTATTATTTATAGGGTTAACACAACAGAAAATACGAATACGTCCGCAAATAGTATTATAAATGTCAGAGATAGTATTATGAGCTTTCAAAATGAATTAGAATTAGACATTACACTGCTTCAAAACACAAAAGACAGCTTGGAGGTTATAAATGAAACAGCATTTGTGGGCTCTGCTCCCTTGCCAAGCTCTGATGAACTAAAACAAAGGGCTTTTGGTGTTTATTCAATGCAGAACAGAATAGTGACTCAAGAGGATTTAGTAACGGCTGCCTATAATATGCCCAGCTCTTTTGGGTCAATATCTAAAGCTTCAGCACAACAAGATTCTGATTCTTTCAATCAAAGAAATATAAACTTATATGTAATGGCTCGTGGCGCCGATGGAAAGCTTCAAAAAGCCAATCAAACTATAAAAAATAATTTAAAATCTCACATCTCTAGATATAAAATGATTAATGACTCAATTGATATATTGGACGCAAACATTATAAATCTTTCGTTATTTTATACAATAGTTGCCTATCCAGATGTTGATAAATTTAGAGCCATAGATACATCGAAGAGAGATTTGAGTGTGTTTTTTGCGAGACGTAGAGATTATGAAATCGGAGAGTCCTTTTCGATAACAGATATTTTTAGTGTATTAAAAAACTCTGCGCTAGTTTTAGATGTGGTTGAAGTAAGCGTGTTAACAAAAACCGGGCCGCTACATGCTGATACAGGTTTTATTGCCGAGAATAACTTATCCGCCGATGGTCGATTCATTACTTGTCCATCAGATTCTATTTTTGAAATTAAATTTCCGAATAATGATATTATAGGGACAATTAAATAATGGGAATTAAAAGATATTACGCTACAAAAGATAATACGATTACAAACGCTTTTAAATCAAGTTTGCAAACCCGCGGCGTTAGCGGAAACATGGGCCAGTCTGACATCCTAGAGGTTTTTAGTATTTACGCTCAGGTTAGCTCAAGTACTGGGTTATCCTCAGAACTATCGCGAGTACTAATTGAGTTTGACACAGCGGCAATAAATTCAGATAGATCGACGGGCGTTATCCCGGCATCTGGTAGTGTTAACTTCTTTTTAAAAATGTATGACGCAGAACATACACAAACTACACCAAAAAATTACACCCTGTTGGTTCAGCCAATATCTCAATCTTGGAATGAAGGTCTTGGTCTTGACATGGAAGAATACTCAGATGAAGATGCGTCAAACTATATTTCTGCTTCTAGCGGTGTTCCTTGGGCAGATATTACCGGTAGAGCTACTGCCTCAATTGAAACCGTAGCGAAGGAATTGCTTACTGCGGGGACGTTTACATTGACAGACGCTGCCGGAATCTCAACAACATATAAGTTTGTGACAGGTGTGAATGTATCGGCAAACACTACAGCGTATACTCCTGGTACCACTATCAATATTGGTATCGACGGTATGGCCGGGGGTGATGCGGGAGCCACCGCAGATCAAACTATTGCACGGATTAATGCCGGCACAAATATCGGCTTTACCGCATCAAAGACAGGTAATAATGTTCTTGTAACCCAGAATACTGCTGGTACCGTAGGCAACAAAACGAACACACAGGACTCAGGCATGGGCTCTTTCGTTGTAAATAGTTTCACCGGCGGAACTGATGTTGAAGGTGGCAGCTATGTTGATAGCGCAGAATATACTTTTACTCAATCTTTTGACACAGGTTTTGAAGATCTAGAAATAGATGTAAGTCACTTAGTTGAAGATTGGATTAAGGGACCTAGTAGTAGCGGGTTAAACAACTTTGGTTTTGGAGTTCGCCTGACGGGTTCAGATGAAACGGCAACAGATTCGTTTTACACTAAAATGTTTTTCGCTCGTGGTTCACAATTTTTTCATAAGCGTCCAGTCATTGAGGCAAGGTTTGACGACACAAAAAAAGATAATCGCGGTGATTTCTTTTTAAGTTCATCATTAGTACCAGCATCTGACAACTTAATGAATCTTTATCTTTACAATGTAGTCAGAGGTCAACTAACAGACATTCCAGCAGTTGGGACAGGAAATATATTAGTTAGTATATATAGCGGCAGTACTGAACCATCTGGAAGTAAACTTTTTCTACCTGAAGGCGGTGGTGTGGTGGCCTCCGGAGATCTTAATATAACAGGATCTCATGTAGAAACCGGTATATACTCGTGTTCATTTGCTTATGCTTCATCGAGCATAACAACAATATTTGATGTATGGCACAGTGCTTCAGTAGAATACCATACTGGCTCGGCCATTAAAGTACAGACATTCAATAGTCAAAATTATAACTTCGATCAGAGATACGTGTCTAAAGTCACAAACTTACGACCGACGTATAGTAGAGATGAAAAGGTCAGATTTAGACTTTACACTCGTCAAAAAGATTGGTCTCCGACTATTTATACAGTAGCGAATAACGAAATAGAAACAAGTATAGTTGACAATGCTTACTATCGCTTTACTAGAGTGAGCGACGATCTAGATGTTATTCCATTTGGGACTGGTTCCCTAAACCACACTCGACTATCTTATGATACGAGTGGTAGCTACTTTGATTTAGAAATGAACTTGTTCGATACTGATACTGTATACGAATTGTCTTTTTCTTACTTAATTAATGGCAGCTACGTTGAGCAACCAGAAAGGTTTAGGTTTAGAGTAGAGTAATATGTCCTTAAAAGATTTATTTAAAGAACAAAATTATAAATATCTCGGAGGCACCGCGGTTAATTCTTTAACCTCTAGTGGCGTGGAATCAGCAGAATTTATAGAAAAGTTTATAGAGGACAGGGATAGGTTTGTCCCGCTCATAGATTATTCCAAGCCGGCCAATTTTGCTAGATTTGGATCTGCAGAAAAATATTACTATGATTCAATAAAAAGAACTTACGAAACCTATCCTTATGATGGCTCTAAAAAAGAAAAAATACTTTGGGAACTTTCTTCATCTAATCTAGATTTATATCTTTTTGAGAATGGATATCCAAGAACCACTGGTTACGCAGTTTTCTCTAACACTAGTGTCACCGCTACAGCTACCTCAACAAATTATAGTATATGGGGCTCTTATGGCGCTGCCGGTACTGGAACTTATGAATATGTTTCTTTCAATGGAGGTCCTCATCCCGGCCAGGGAAATAAAATATATATTGATCCAGACACCGGTGAAGCACACTATAGAAAAAATGCTAACATATATGATTTATCAAAGAATAGAGAGTGTAACCTAAAGATAGGTGGAAACGATGGAAATACAGTAGAGTTTTGGCTTAAAAAAGCCGCTTTTGATACTGACGCTACCCAAACAGAGGTTATCTTTGATATCTTCACCACAAGTTCAATTTCTTCAAGCGCTGATTACGGAAGACTTACGGTTGAGATGTCTGGCCATGGCGCAGATACAAACACTTTATCTCCTTTTTATGTGACTTATATGTCTGGTACCAACGGCATATCAAAACAAAACATTGGCGCCTCTTTGACGACCGCTTCTATTGCTGATGACAATTGGCATCATTACTCACTTAGATTTAAAAACACCGATTCAAATGTCTCAGTTGACCTTTTTGTTGACGGTAAATTTAATCATAATGTCACAACAGGTACAACTGTAGATTATGTTAGTGGAACAATTGTTGGAACAATTGGTGCTTTAGCTACAAACCCATCGGGTACCACTATCCAACCACAGGCCGCCAAAGGCTGGGGTAAGCTTTCTGGCTCTCTAGATGAGTTTAGATTTTGGAAAGTCTGGAGAAATTCAAGCCAAATCCAAACTAGATGGTTTGATCAAGTCGGCGGGGGTACCAACACTGATGAGGCAAATACCCATTTAGGTCTTTACTATAAATTTAATGAAGGTATCACAGAGAAAATAGAAACAGATTCAAAAGTGTTAGATTACTCTGGAAGAATTAGTAATGGCAGTTGGGTTGGATATTCAAGTGTCTATTCCAGAGAAACCGGTTCTGCGATTAATGAATCTGGGTTGACATCTTATACAGCAACAGAGTTTCAAGATCCGATATTATATTCATTTCATCCACAAGTTTTTTCTTTTATGGAAGAAAAAAGAAAAGAAGGTAAAGAGTATGATTATACAAATCCATCAACAATTTATTATTCTCTACCATCATGGATTTTAGAAGAGCATGAAACCAGCAAATCTGATGGCGATGGTATAATATCAAATTCTTTATGGAATCTAACTCAAATAATAAGTAGCTATTTTGACAATGTGTCAAACATGATGGACTCGGTGCCTCAACTAAGCCAGACTGATTATTTTAGTGGCTCTTTTAAACCAACTCCTTTCATGAGTAGAATTTTGGAGTCAAAAGGCTTTATAGCGCCAGAGATATTTAATGCGATAGAAGCTTTAGAATATTTTGAAAACAGAGATAACAACAGCATTTACACTGAAAAAATTTCAAATGTTAAAAATATAATTTATAAAAACATCTATAATAATTTGACTTTTATTAATAAATCAAAGGGGACTGAAAAATCACTTAGAAACCTTATTCGTTGTTTCGGTATAGATGATCAGATATATAAATTAAATTATTATGCCAATAGTGTTGATTTTATTTTAGAAGACAACCACCGTTCCATCTCAAGCAAACTGAAACTAATTAATTTTAATACAATTAACAATTCAAATGCCTCAGTTTATCAATACTCTAGTAGCTTAAATCCTAACAGTAGGACATTTATATCAGCTAGTAAGAATTTTGATCCTGCCAGTTCAGTTGAGACTGGTTTGCCGTTTTCTGTTGAAGCTAATGTAGTATTTCCAATTAGAGTCGATGAATCAAAGTACAATACCTTAGCACAGGGCGCCACTTCGCGGACATATAATTATCCCTTATTTATTACTTCCAGTCTTTTTGGTATGCACACGGCCATAGACACAGAACCAGAAAGTACAACTTGGAATTCCAACGACTATGCTAACTTTGTTGTTAAAGCAATTAAGTCTAAAACTTTCTCTAATAAAGCAAAATTCGTATTAACAGGGACATTGGGAGGTTTTATCCCAGAGTTGTCCTCTTCATACGTTGATGAAGTGTATAATGATTCAAATTGGAGTTTTTTGGTTTCTTTATATTCAAAAGCATATCCGAATGCTACCCAAGTAGACGGCACTTCGACATCCGATTACGTTGTTCAATTTACTGGTATTCAAAAAGTCTTAGAACAAACAATAAATGAGTTTACGGTAACAGGCACAATCACAGCAAATGAGGCAACTAAGTTCTTAGCCTCTCCAAAAAGAACATTTGTTGGAGCACATAGAACTAACTTTACTGGTGCTTTGCTTCAGCAGTCAGATATAAAAGTAAACAACTTTAGAGTTTGGCAAAATAAATTAACCAAAGAGGACTTAAGCTTACATGCTTCGGATCCAACAAACTACAGCATTAAAAATCCGGAACAAAATGCTTTTCTATTTAATGAATCTTTAAATGAGGTTTTTATACCCAATAAAGAAACTTTGTTGCTACATTGGGATTTTTCCACTGTGACTGGCTCCGACTCCGCTGGAAATTTTATAGTTGAAGATCTAACTTCTGGTTCAAATGATCAAATATCTAGGTATGGTTATTTAAACAACATTTCCAATAAACAGTTTACTGGTCTTGGTTTTGAATTTGCTGCTAATAGCACTGATGTTATATTTAAAGATGATTTTATTACTTCTAAGCAAAATTTACCAGAGACGATAAGTAACGAAGACACTGTTAAAGTGCTAACTAATGATGATATATATTATTATAGAGATATTCGACCAACGTTTTTTGACTTATATATAGAAAAGAGTCCATATCAAAACATTTCTGAGGAGATGTTAAAATTTATGTCAACGGTGGTTAGCTTTGCTGATCTTTTTGGTCGACCAATAGATAGATATCGTAGTGAATATAAAGCACTTAACACATTAAGACAATTGTTCTTTGAAAGGATGGATACTCCAAATATTGAAAAATACATGGAGTACTTTAAGTGGTTTGACTTAGCGGTAACTGCAATGATTCAAAAACTAGCTCCAATGTCTTCTGGGTTAGATGAAAGGCCGCTAAGAAATATTATCGAATCTCATATTTTAGAGAGAAACAAATACGAGTCAAAATTTCCAACTTATGAGTTTAAGCAAAGTGACCCAGAGGGTTCTCTGTTTGGTATTAGTGAACTTACGTATCCATGGAAAGAGGGTCACGCCCCAGTAGGGGTTACAGTTGATGATGAACACCAAGATGATAACTGTGTTTGGTTTAAAGAGAGGGTAGAAAGAGGCACTGTTGTAACCAGTGGAGATTCAGCTGTTGATTCTGATAGACAAGAAATACTTAATGTTATCAACAATCAAAGTAACGCGACACTTCCAAACCTAAGTGGGTCAAGTGGAACATATCAAGGATCTACATATGCTTTGCGCAGGTTTGCCCGACCTTATAAGGCCACTGCGCAAAATCAACCCCAAATACATGGCGGTGGTAATGGATATCAAAATAAGAAAGTTGGTTTTTGGGATTCAATTAGAAAGCGACCCACACCATCCTTACCCGGTGAAGGCGGCCTAATCTCAATTGAACCACCTGATTCAAATCTTGAATCCTTTAAAAAGTGCGAGGACAACTTAGAATTAAATAAGGGCAAAAGAAAGTTTAAATTCTCTGCCGGGGTAGCTATTGACGGTGAAGAAAACTTTAGTGAGATATTTAAAGGTGATCTGGTATTTCCATTTAGTTTTTATAGTTCCTCAGTCACAAGCAATCCGGCCATGGCCGATCTAGCTGATTTTCAAGCAAATCTAGCTATAACCAACCTACATCACGACAGTTACGGTCCCTTTAAAGACGTTCCAATGCAGGGGCCATTTACAGAAAAATATGTAGGCGGCCGCTCATATCGTCATGTAATGACAAACTTTACAGTAGACAATGAGCAGCCTGAAGGTGAAGGTGAAAGATTAGAGGGCTGGCGCCTGACTGCTTCAGCTGATGCTCTGGATTTGGTTAATGTTTCTCCGCATAATCCAAAATCTGTTTATTTCAGAGAGGAGTACGCAAAGCGACCGGTAAACATTAAAAATATTCAGCAAACAACGGGCGCTGCTGAAATAGACTCAGAAACTTCATTCGCTCAAGGCACCGACGCAGCCGCAGTAACAAAGATAGGAAATTACACAAATACTTACGAAATTGTAATGACTAATGGTCGTTCAATGAATAATCGCTATTTGGCAGAATCTGATGGACTCTTACCCACTAGCGGCACTGAGTCAACTACGGTTTCTGATATTGTTGATTTTACGTTGCCTCGCCGTGACTTAACTGGATCTAACAAGTCGATCATTGTAAATCGTTTCTCAGCTCCAGGTGATCCCTCTACGATGGCCGAAGGTATGCTAGATGTAGCTGCCGCAGAATTTAGTGTTTACAATGCGCTGCCTTTTAGAAATTTGTCTGTGCGACAACCCTTACAAGAGCTTTTAACTGATCACACAAATCAGTTTGGATTATTTAGTGACGCAAGAACTGTAGCAGACTTTGCCTTGTATAATGAATTTCATGATAGACAAGAAGCTTACCCTGGCGGTTCTTCCTCTATCCACGATCCAGATGATGGAAGTGGAGCCTCTTATCAAGGCACAGGCTCATTTCATAAAGTTAATAGAAACGCAAGAAAACAAATATTGTTTAGTGGATCGACTGATGTTGCTGATGACAATTATTTAACAGTTACAAAAAATGATAATTTCTTTGTCCAGCACCAGATACCACAGACAGATGTGCAATATGCTTGGATTACAGCGAGTCTAGTCAACAACTACACTGGTTCTGCGCTTTATGGATTTGAACAACCAGATTTTAGTAACGCTAGTCTTGCGTCTACCGATTTGACTTTTATTGAAAAAGGGGATCATGTTGCATACACTCGACGGTTTCAAGGTACATCTGAGACTTTCCCCAATAAGATACTGCTCTGGGGGGCCGATGAAAATTTCCTTCCAGCTACGGCATCCTTTGGTATACAAACGGCTCTTCGTGAGTCTACATACTTTGTTGACTTTGTTGGATTAAATTCCATTATTAATGAGCCAGTTTCTTCTAGTGAAAACACTTTAGGGTATCCAAGTCTCACTTTTACTCCCGTTGAAGATCTTGGCGTAGGCGATGAGTACCTTAGAGGAAATTTTAACTATATCAATCCGGATACCATTGACGGGCGGTTCGTGGGCGGCGCCTGGATCGAGGGATTCATGATGGGAGGCGTCTTTCGAGTTGCTGGCGGACCTGCCCTGTTAAATGCGATTAATTTAAATAGAAATGGTCCATATGGTGGGGCTAACTGGAAACTTCATAGAAAGAGTGGCCACCCTGTGGTACGCACTCACAGAAAAGAAAATAGGTTGAGCTTCTTAAACTTCTCTCAAGTGGTTGGAAGTAATGGTCAAACAAATACTTTAACATCAATAGATTCTGTTATTGAGCCGCCCATAACGAGTAAATATAAGCAGTTAACCCATCTCGTCACTTATAGCCCCGCTCCCATTACAGTCGATAACCCGGGCGAATTAGTTAAAATTAATCACTCGTATATGAACAATATTCGCTTCTTTACTGATCACGAAATTGATGATATTGACTTGGATGATAAGCTTTTGTCACCGAAGAGAAATATAAAAACAGAACAGCAAACGTTAGACATAATAAACTACTACCTGTTTAAGACAGATCATTTTGAAGGCGTTGACAAACTGAATCCAATAAAAGATTTACAAAGTTATATAACCAGAGAAACAGTCTATCCAAGAGAACAGTTCACTTATCTATCAAAAGTAAGACAAAGAGAAAATTATCAAAATGGCTTCTGGAGAGATAGTCGTGAAGAGAGGCATAATAGTGGAGTAAGCACTGTGGTCCGCCCCACGGATGGGTTTCCGAACCAAGCATCATCACCATTTTTAGGAACATTTACCACGCAGCTCGCCTCGCTCCCTACTTCGGAGCCTTTTGTCGATGGAGGTTCTTTAACAGCTAGTATTTGGCCTTTAGACGCTAGAAATGATTTTGTGACAAATTCTCCTGGTAGGATTAAAATTGACACTGGGGAAGGTGATTTCAACTATATACCAAACTCCGACGTTTTGTACATACTTCGACCACCAGTATCTGCCTCTAGTGACGCGGCAGGTATTTTACAAAATAGTGTTTATCCATATTCAGTATATACTGCTGTAACCGGCGGCCTTTTTTCTGTCACTGGCAGCGGTGGCTCTAGTTTCTTTTCTTTTTTTGGTGAGCCAAATCCACCTCCACCGGACTTTCAGTATATTACTGGAATGCATTTGCTGCCTCAATACAATAGAAGAGTGGCCGCTATAATTCCAACTGATCCGGATCATGAATATAAATTTGGTGACACTAAATGGGAAGCCGGAGAACAGTCGGGACTGGCTCCATTTTATGATACTTATGATGAATATGTTGATGATATTAAAAGAATTGCTAAAGATCACAGTTTGATTCCTGAATTTAGAATATCTGAGCACATGGACTATTATCTCAATGAAGCTCCTGAAGGCTTTTTAACAAAACCTGTTGAAGATAAATTAGGCTCGAAGGATTTTCTAGAAATAACAGGCGCCGCAATACAAGGAAGTGGTACTGGTAGCTTTGCTAGCACGTACTCCCATACAGACTTCTTAAAAACATTTTCAATTGTAAGTGATTTTTACGGAGATAAATCAACACCATCTAGAATAACACTATCCGCAGATGCGGTGTTAAAGTTTTTACCTTATGATGGTTTTTATCCAGCAGATCGAACAGTTCAGGTAGCTAAACTTTTTTGGGAAAGTTATTCCTCCAGTTTTGCAATTGAGGGCAATTTAATAGCCGGCTTCGACGCAACACCGAGTAAACTTGATGTTGGAGATCTGATTAACCCAGCGGTAGCCGGCGCCATTAACCCAGTTTGGAAACCCTTATTTGCTCCTGGTATACTTTATAATAGTATTAAATCTGGAATCGCAGTCGA
>CEPH01086854.1_pt1 | contig 35042 bp, 21 predicted proteins | sample 530571 | NCBI WGS metagenome assembly CEPH01 (sample SAMEA2620413, study PRJEB7988) | marine metagenome | biome: marine biome (ENVO:00000447); feature: surface water layer (ENVO:00002042); material: "saline water (ENVO:00002010), including plankton (ENVO:xxxxxxxx)" | depth 5 m | reverse complement strand
AATTTTAATAAAAGGTCAGCTAAGCCCATATATGACAATGATGCTAAGGGATAAATATGATGGTGATTTTTTGAGACTTCCGGTTAAAAGAGTTATTTTCTCTGAGCAATCAAGACTTGGAATAGGAACTTTCGTCCCATCTGACAAAAAGAGTCAAGATATATCCGAATTAGTTGGATCGATGGATCTAAGCAAAATTGGTGAATATGGGGCAGAGTCTGACCCTAGAGCTTATAGATTTGATGGAGAGTTGAATATAGCCAATAGGGGAATGATGGAATTTGTTGAGATGCTTAAGGTAGATCAAAAATTTCTTTATGTGCTATTAACTCTTGCTCAAGAAAAAAATATAAAAACTGGAAGATTTCCACTTATTTATGCAGATGAATTTTTGTGTGCCCATACAAATCAAACAGAGTATGATCGCTTCCTAGCAAAGGATGAGATGGAAGCGCTTCATGATAGAATAATCGTTGTAAAGGTTCCGTATAATCTTAAGGTCAGTGAAGAAGTTAAAATTTATGAAAAATTAATTAGCCAATCAAAATTCGACGGCATACATATTGCTCCATATACCCTTCATTGTGCAGCTATGTTTGCAGTCTTATCTAGACTAAAGACCTCAAAGAATGAGGGGCTATCATTAATGAGCAAGATGAGACTTTATAACGATGAAGAAGTAGAGGGCTTTACCAAAATGGAGGTTCAAACATTCAAAAAAGAGTTCTCATCAGAGGGTATGGATGGTGTTTCTCCAAGGTACATTATAAATAGAATATCCGCGACACTCGCTGAAGATGGTGTGACCAGTATTTCTCCAATAGATATAATTAGATCAATAAGATCAGGCTTTGTATCAAATCCAAAACTTGATCAGCAAGAAATTAATAGGCTGGAAAATATATTAACTCATGTAATAGAAGAATATAGCAAGCTTGCAAAAAATGAAGTTCAAAAGGCATTTTTCTTAAACTTTGAAGAAGAAGTTTCAAATCTATTGCAAAATTATATGGATCAAATAGAGGCTTACTTGGATGGGGCCAAAATTGAAGATGAATGGGGCAATTTAAGAGATCCAGACGAAAGACTTATGAGATCAATAGAGGAAAAGGTTAAAATAACTGAATCAGGCAAAAAATCTTTTCGGCAAGAAATATTTAGAAAAATGTTGCGATCAGCAAAAGAAGATGGAGCCTACAACTATAAAGATCATCCCAGATTAAGAGAGGGGCTTGAAAAGCAGCTTTTTGAAGAAAGGCAAGATGTAATAAGACTCACTGTTAGTACCAGAAATCCAGATGAAAACGCACTCAAGAAGCTCAATGTTGTTATAGAGGCGCTTGTTGATCAGCATGGATATACTGCAGAAAGCGCAAATAATTTATTAAAATATGTCAGCTCACTAATGGCGAGAAGTTAGGCTTTTCAATGTCTAAGGAAAATAAAAGCTTATCTGATATATGGAGTCTAAAAAGAAGAGGGAAAAGAGATTCAGATAGGCATAAAGAGCTTGTTAAAGATGCTATAAAAAAGCATGGCAAAGATTTAATAACAGAATATAATATTATTACAACTGACGGCGACAAAAAAGTAAAAGTTCCAATAAAATTTTTAGATCAATACAAGTTTAAATATGGAAAATTAAATAACAACGGCGGAGTTGGGCAGGGCGTAGATACAAAGCCTGGCGATAAATTTAGAATAGGCAAAGATAGTGGTCAAAAGTCTGGATCAGGGAGTGGAAAGCCTGGCGATGAAACTGCAGAAAGAACATATGATGCAGAAGTTTCAATAGATGAGCTTGTAGATGTTCTGCTTAAAGAGCTAGATTTACCTTGGATGGAGCCAAATCAGGGAAGCTCGATTGTAGCAGAGTATGAAGAGGTGGACTCCCTAGAGAAAAGAGGTATAAATCCAGATCTTGATCTTAAAAAAACAATTTTACAAAATATTAAAAGAAACGCCGCAAAAGGATCTGCCAAAATAGAAGGTATAAATCAATCTGATTTTAGATATAGATCTTGGGAGACAGTAAGAGAGTATCACTCAAACGCTGCTATTTATATAATGATGGATAGAAGCGGATCCATGGGGGTAGAAAAGAGATATATTGTAAAGAGCTTTTACTTTTGGATGGTTCAGTTTTTAAAGAAAAGATACGATAATATAAAGCTAATATTTATTGCACATGATACAGAAGCATTTATTGTTGATCAAGATCAGTTTTTTAGCGTAAATAGTGGGGGTGGCACAAAGTGCAGCTCTGCTTTTAAGTTGGCATATGAGCATATTCTAGCAAATCACCCGCCTGATAAATATTGCAACTATGTTATGGAATGGTCAGATGGAGATAACTGGGGTGACGATAACATTAAGTGTGTAGAATATGTAAAAAGATTGTTGCCACTGGTAACCGCAATTGGTTATGGAGAGGTAAATCCAAACTCAGAATCACCGTGGATGAGGGATGATCAAAAGCTTTCTAACTTGTTTTCTGAAAAAATAAATAGAACAAGGTTTGTATCCATGAGGATTTCCAGTAGGGATGAAGTTTTCAATGCGTTAAAAATGTTTTTTAACATTGATAGTATTTCAAAGAAAAAATCAATAATTTAATGGAATGTTAAAAATTGAATAATAATTTAAAAGAAAAACTAAAAGAAATAGAAGATATAGCTGAGGATTTAAGGCTAGACTATTATCCAGTAGTTTGGGAGGTAGTTGGCCAAGAGGTTCTTCTTGGAGTTATGTCATATGGACTTCCAACGAGGGGTAGGCATTGGTCATATGGACAATCTTATGAGTATCAAAAAATGCAAGGTGAGATGGGACACTCTAAAGTTTATGAGCTTGTATTAAATAATAATCCATCTTATGCTTTTCTGCTTGATACAAATCCAGATATCGCAAATATAATGGTAATGGCACATGTATTTGGCCACAGTCATTGTTTTAAAAATAATTATCTGTTTAAAAAAACCGATAATAAAATGGTTTATCATGCGGCAGAAAGAGCAAGAAGAATAGACGACTACATAGAGCAATATGGCCTTAAAGCAGTTGAGCATATAATGGACATTGCTTTTTCTATGGACAAAAATATTGATTGGCACAAAGGGGTATTGAGAGAGCCATACTCCAGCGAGTGTGGGGTTAAAAGATCAAAAAAGTTGGCTGATAACCAATTTTCTGATATATTGGGAGTGCCTAAGTCAAAAACTGTCCCTTCGCAATCTTTCCCTCCGTATCCAGAATATGATTTACTTTGGTTTTTAATTCAATATGCAGATTTAAAAGATTGGGAAAAGGATATTTTTCAAATAATAAGAGAAGAATCTTATTATTTCTACCCCCAATACGTTACCAAACGATTAAACGAAGGTATAGCGTCCTGGGTACATGCAGAGATTATGTATAGAATGAAGAGCTTAACGGAAGCTGAATATTTGGAGTTCGTTAAGATTCACGAAAGAGTTGTACAACCTGGGGCAAATAAGCTTAATATTAATCCATATTTCTTGGGATTTACAATACTAAATGATATAAAGAAAAAGTGGGACAAAAAGTTCGAAAATGGCGAATCAGATATTGATGGTATCGATAAAATATATGAGGTTGTGGCCAATGAGGACGACACATCTTTTGTTAGAACGTATTTGACTCAAGAGATTGTTGATGATTTAAATCTTTTTTGCTATAAGCAAGTTGTTGATAAAAGCTCAAATCAAATTATTAAAATAACTTCTACGGAACTGGATGATGTGGTAGAAAATCTCGTTAAAGACACTTATGGGTATAAAACTCCGGAAATATGTATAGTGTCAGCAAACCACGAGGGAATGGAGCTCGAACAATCTAACTCAGAAATTGGCACTCTAGACCCCAAACATTTAAGAAATGTTATGGGCTATCTTTTTGAGATATGGGGCGCTCCAATAAATATAAAAACTGTAGATGAAGAAGGAAAAGAGCTCCATTATACGTTCGATGAGCTAGGCTTTTCTGGTTAATATAATTTAATAATATTTTTTATAAAATATATATTATAGAATTAGATGGATTTTGCCACTTTTGGTATAATCACAAATGAGGCTATAGTTTAAATTTGAGTTTAGTTATGAAACAAGAAGATACCCCCGAGTTAACCACAATGAGCACAACCGTATCAACTGATTTTTCCTTTCAGTTTAATATTGCGCGAGAACATCAAAAGGTAGAGAAAAAAATATTTAGCCTTTTATGTGATATATCAGAAAAGTTTTTTAATGAAAATAAAAAAATTGGCATACTAGTTGTTTTGGGCGTTTTTGACACCCCTAAAGATTTTGTTATAAGTGGAATGCGACAAATAGGTGTTAATCCAATACAAAAATATCTAAATGTTGCGACCATGCAAAGCTCAGATGATGTTAGAGCACTTTTTGAGGATGGATCAGATGGCGCTATAGTGGTAAATAGGAATGGCCAGATAATTGGTGGTAAAATTTATCTTACTGTTGATTCGCCGTCATCAGAAGTACCAGAAGGATGCGGCACAAGGCATATTAGTGCTGCTTCTTTTTCTCAAAGGGAAGATGTTATCAGCGTATTTACCCTATCTGAAGAAACTTATGTTGTTAGGTCCTGGAAAGATGGCGAGTACGTAGAGCAGTTTTCTCCAGAAGAATTAGATAGAGAATAAAATTGAGTTATTATTCTCTATCTAATTTGGACATAAAAATGCAGTATATTGAGAATGAACTTCGCCCATCCACCTTGTGGAGGGAAGAGTTGTATCAAAAAATTGAATTTTTTGCAAATAATCGGGCAAATAAATACATAAACCATCATATGTTCGAAGATATATCGCAAGAAGCAAGGCTTGGTGCTTGGAAAGCAATAAATTCTTTTGACTATAGAAAAAATTTTGACTTCTATCGTTGGGCGCAGTGGAATATCTCAAAAGAAATAAGAAGAATTCTTCTAGAAGACAGAAGAGATAAAAAAAATAAAAAAAACTTTAAAAAAAATGAAAAATATTTAAACGTCGATAATTTTATTGATATTCTAACAATAGATAAAGTATTTGCCATGGCCTCCCGGTCATTTTCCAAAAAAGAAAACGCAGTTTTTATCAATAATATTGTAGAAGGCATGACTTTAGCGGAAACAGGAAGTATTATCGGCTTAACCGCAGAGAGAGTTAGACAAATAAGGCAAAATGTCTTGTTAAAGATAACAAATATTATAGAGAAGGTTTAAACAGTGCCATGTTGGAAAAAATAAGTAAAAATAATAATAAGCAAAAAACATATGATGATGCATTTAGTGGAGCTATGGAATACTTTAATGGAGATGAACTCGCTGCGGGAGTTTGGACCTCGAAGTATGCCCTTCAGGATCTCAATGGAAATTTTATGGAGACCTCTCCCGATCAAATGCATCGGAGGCTGGCTAAGGAGTTTGCAAGAATTGAATCAAAGTTTGCAAACCCGATGTCTGAAGACGAAATATTTGATCTTATGGATCAATTCAAATATATTGTTCCCCAAGGCTCACCAATGTCTGCAGTAGGAAATAAATTTCAAATTCAGTCAATATCCAATTGCTTTGTTATTGACTCCCCAATTGACTCTTATGGTGGTATTCTTAAATCTGACCAAGAGCAAGTACAAATAATGAAGAGGCGCGGTGGAGTTGGGTTTGATATATCCAAGATTCGTCCAAGTGGTATGAACACTTCCAACGCAGCAAAGACCACTGACGGTATTGGCATATTTATGGAGAGATTCTCCAACTCATGTAGGGAGGTTGCTCAAAACAATAGGCGTGGCGCACTTATGATGACAATTTCAGTTCACCACCCAGATATTGAAACATTTATAAACATTAAAAGAGATCGCACAAAGGTTACTGGTGCCAATATATCGATTAGACTTTCAGACGAGTTTATGAATGCAGTAAAAGACGAAAAAGATTTTGAACTTCGATGGCCTGTCGATTCTTCTGGTTCAGAAAAGAGGGTTTCAAAGTTTGTTTCTGCAAAAGATATTTGGGATCAGATTGTTGATTCTGCACATAACTCTGCAGAGCCAGGGGTCCTTTTTTGGGATAATATTATCAATAATACGCCAGCGCAAATTTATGAAAAGGATGGCTTTGGAATTACTTCTACAAATCCTTGTTCAGAGCTTGTTTTGTCGCCAAATGATAGTTGCAGGCTATTATTGTTAAACGTAACATCATTTGTAAAAAATCCATTTACTAGCTCTGCCAAGTTTGATTATGATCTATTTTCATCTTATACAAGAAAAGCGCAAAGACTAATGGATGACCTTGTCGAAATTGAAATAGAACATATAGATAGAATAATTGAAAAAATCAACTCAGATCCAGAGCCAGAAGAGGTAAAGCATACAGAATTAAATCTTTGGAAAAAAATAAGAGTTGCAGCAAGTACGGGAAGAAGGACCGGACTGGGAATGACGGGAATTGGCGATACCGTGGCTATGCTTGGCTTAAAATATGGCTCAGAAGAGGCAATTTCTGCTGTTGAGGATATAGCGAAGACCTTAGCAGTGCAATCTTATATGGAGTCATGTAACTTGGCAAAAGAAAGAGGTGCGTTTGAACTTTATGACTTTGAAAGAGAGGTGGGCCACCCATTCATCGAAAGATTATTTGAAGAGTCAGACGAATTAAGAGATATGCATAAAGAGCATGGAAGAAGAAATATTGCAATATCAACTATAGCTCCATGCGGAAGTGTTTCTTGCCTAACTCAGACAACCTCTGGCATTGAGCCTGTTTTTATGCTTCAATATACTAGAAGGAAAAAAGTAAATTCTAATGATCCTAATGTTGAAGTTGACTTCGTAGATGAACTTGGTGATAGGTGGCAGCATTTTACAGTTAGTCATCATGGACTTAAAAAATGGATGGATATTACCGGAGAAGAAGATATAACTAAGTCGCCATATCACGGTGCTACTTCTGCTGAAATTAATTGGGAATCAGGAGTTAGCCTTCAGGCTGCTGCACAAAAATGGATTTGTCATGCTATAAGTCGAACAACAAATCTTCCAAGAGAAGCAACAACGGCTGACGTTAATAGGGTTTATATGAAGGGGTGGGAGTCAGGCCTTAAGGGTATAACGGTTTACGTAGATGGGTCCAGAGACGGTGTCTTGATTTCCTCGGATGAAGAAGACAAGAGTAGAGTCAATTTTAATCAGCATTCTGCGCCAAAGAGGCCGGATCAGCTTGCTTGTGAAATTCATAGAGCGTCGGTTAAGGGCGAGGGATGGACAATTCTCGTTGGGCTGATGGATGGAAAGCCGTACGAGGTGTTTGGTGGACTGTCTAAGTTTGTCGAAATACCAAGATCATATTCTAGTGGAAGTCTGATTAAAAAGACGAGAAAAACAAAAAATTCAATTTATGACTTGTCTTTCGGAGAAGAGGGTGATGAATTTATGATAAAAAATATTGTTGAAGTTTTTGACAATCCAAATTACTCAGCTTTTACCAGAACTATATCGTTAGCACTAAGGCATGGTGCCCCGGTATCTTTTATGGTAGAACAGCTTCAGAAGGATAGGGATGCTGATTTTTCATCTTTTTCAAGGGTTGTTGCAAGAGTTTTGAAAAAATATATTGAGAACGGAACTAAGTCAACAGAGAAGAAGTGTGATAACTGTGGGGCAGAAGGATCTTTGGTCTATCAAGAAGGATGCGTAATATGCCTCAGCTGTGGAAGCGGCAAGTGCGGATAAAATATGATTACGGTTCTTTTAACTGAAAGATCAGGATATGAATCAGATATACTTGAGGCAAGATGGTTTTGGTTGAGGGATCTGTTAATTTATTTGGGTATAGATATTGAAGTGTTGAATAGCCTAGAGACGCCAGTATTGGTTGAACATTTGATGGACAAAGGAATCGAAATTACAGATTATCCTTCAATAGGAGCGATGGAAGTTTTTTTTGATGGAGATATAGTGGGCGAATGGGCTGGGCCGGAATTTACCTTGAAAAGTGAAAATGGAAAATTATATTTTAAGGTTGAAATTGAGCACTGGTCAATACAAGAGGAAGAAATAGAACCATCTGGAGATTAGATTGGCTAATAAAAAGTTTATTTTAGATACATCCGTACTTTTATATCACGAAGATTCAATTCATGGCTTTCCAAATCTTGATGTTATCATTCCGATAGAAGTTCTTGAAGAGCTCGATAATGCCAAATTAAAAAACGATTCGATTGGAAACTCTGCAAGGTATATAAATCGATTTTTAGATGACCTAAGAGATAGAGGCAGTCTATCTAATGGAGTCATGCTAGATAACGGTCAGACTATAACCGTGTGTAGTAACTCTGATATGTCACTCCTTCCAGATGGCATGGCGGACACAACAGATAATAGAATTATATCTGTGGCGAAATTATACTCTGCCAAATTTGAAGATGTAAGACTGCTGTCTAGAGATATTAATCTTAGAGTTAAGTGTGACTCACTTGATATAAAGGCTGAAAATTATCATAAAGAAAAATCAGTAACAGTAAGAAAGGAAGCTTTCACCGGAGTATCTGTCATTGATATGAATTCAGATGAGATAGATAAGTTTTATTCATTCGGATTTATTGATAATAAATATAGCTTGGAACCGAATGAATGTGTTGTTTTAAAGGGAGGCGGGAAAAGCGCTCTCGGTATCAATAGAGATAATAAGATCTCTAAACTTTCTAAGGCGAGTGCGAAAAATTTTTCAATGGAGGGGGTTTCTCCAAGAAACAAAGAGCAAAGATTTGCCTCAGAGATGCTTATGGATGAGAGAATTCATATGGTATCTATAACTGGAATATCCGGATCTGGAAAAACAATATTAAGTTGTGCATCTGCCATAAAACAATTGAACGCAAAGAAGTATGATAAAATAATATTGGCAAGACCAGCACAAAGTACAAGTGCAGACATAGGCTTTTTGCCTGGAGATCTAAATGAAAAGATGGCACCTTGGTTGCAACCATTTTTTGATAATTTAGAAATAATATTTAAAAATGGAAGAGAATATTTGAATCTATTGATGGAAAAGGGAATAATTGAAGTTCAAGCCTTATCACATATTCGAGGAAGAAGCTTACCAAGAACGATACTTATTATTGATGAGGCGCAAAATATAACAATGCATGAGGCAAAGGCTGTTATAACAAGAATGGGAGAAGGGTCAAAGTTAATTTTACTAGGGGATGTTGAGCAGATAGATGCGCCGCATTTGGACGCAGCAACATGTGGACTAGGAGTTGTAGTGGAAAAATTTAAAGATTTTGGCCTATCGGGCCATATAACGCTGTTAAAAGGTGAGCGAAGTGAGCTTGCCACGCATGCTGCGAAGGTTCTGTAATGTCAATCAAATTAGCTATTTTAATTATATTAGCTTTACCAGAGTTTTATCTATCTAAGAGTAGGCTTAATACTGTTAAAAAAAATGCAGAATATGTTGTAGAACTGAGTAAAAAACATAATTTTGATCCAATGCTAATCTTTGCACTAATTTATGTTGAAAGTGGCTGGAAAAAGACCGTAGTTAGTAGTGCTGGAGCCTGTGGGTTAACCCAAGTTTTGCCTAAATACACTGGGAATAGAAAGGGTGGCAAAAATCCAGCAGGAGTAGAAAAATTAAGCTGCGATCAATTAAAAAATCCAAGAATATCGATTAGGGCAGGGATCAAAACACTTAGCTGGTGGAGGAAATATCATAACGGCAATATATCTCGTGCATTATGCAGTTATAATGCTGGGTTTAGATGTGGGAGTCCCAAAAGGCCCAGAGCCAGACCAAACAGGTCTGGTATGAGATACTCTAGAAAGGTTATTCGATATAAAAATAAATTTTTAGAAAAGTATAACCTAATTTTAGCGAAATAATCATGAGCTTACTATCAAGACTCTTCAATAAGGAATCTGATGATTTTATTGATTGCAGAAAAAACTGTAAAATGACTAAAATCATGAGAAATAGCGAATATTGTAATGGAAGAGCAAGAGTTGATGATGGCAAGATAATATATGGCTGTAAAGAGAATATAGAAAATGAATCCAAAGAATTAATTCAACTTCATGAATGCAATTTGATAGATATGAATATAAAAGATTCCTGTCAAACATGTAGGCTGTCTTGTGTTAATAACGCAAATGAAGATTTTAAGAAAAGAGCAAGAGATAAACAGAAGTTAGAAGAAATTGTTGATAAACTCGGTGCAAATATGAATATGTTTGGAATAAACCCAAATCAATCTTTTGAGATTAGTGATATATACAATAGTGATACAGAAGAAGGCGAGATTGGCAGGGAGGCCATAAAAATAGCGGGCGATGTTCAAGGTCTGCTAGATATGATATCTAATGGAAAATTGATTGATATAGCCTTTGTCAACGCTTATTCAAAGCATGCATCCAAAAAAATAAACAATTTAGTAAAAAAGAAAAAAAATAACTAATTAATTTTCATTAAAATAAGGATTAATTATGTTTAAATTTCTTATTATACTTGCAGTACTTAGCTCCCCTCCAATAGAAAGTCCTTCTAATTTAAATTGGGGAGAAAAAACTAAAGATGCTCCATTAATAAAAAATTTCACCAGATGGTATGGCAATACTGAAAGCTCAATTATCTATGTTAGTAGGAAGAATATTGACGGAATTGAAGCAGAGCTGCATTTAAATTATTCAAATAGAGCTTTAACTTCTGCTACACTATTTCTTGGCCCAACTGGAATAGGCGTTGGTAACTGCAAAAAAATATATGAAAGTGTAGTTCAATCTATAAATAGTAAGTATGGTAACTTTATATATAAGAAAGAAATTATAGATCCAATCGGATATGACCTAGTTTTTGGTTCGGTATGTAAAAAAGTTTTAATAGGTGCAAATGAATATATTTCTTACTGGAAGCATAAAAATATAACTATAGAAGCTTGGCTATATGGCGATGATGAAAATATTTTAATTGCAATAGACTATATCTATAAAAAAGAAAAAGAATTAAATTTATTAAAATCTATATTTTAATATTATTGAACAAAATCATATATATCACTATTTAAAACAAAAAATCCCCCATATGTGTGAGTTGCGCTAAATACAATGCCAATAACTTCATCTTTATCATTATATACTGGGCTGCCACTTTGCCCTGGGTAAACTTTTGCTGATAACATTCCAATTGGATTTCCTATTGTCGACATTTCGCCAAGCTTTGTTTTTCTTCGATCAACAATTGCAGAAACATTTGTTTTAATAATTATCGGGAAGACACCGCCTGGAGCTCCAATTGTTGTTATATTCTCCAGCTGTTTTGGAATATAGTTTTTTGGCCCCATCTTTACTGGTCTTATTTTTCCCAAAACTACAACAATACACAAATCACTTTCTTTTTTTAATTTCATTATCCTTCCGGGAAACAGTATATTTGGTGGCAATTTTCCTCTAAATGTATCTGAGTTTTCTGCAAATAATATTGAATTTTCTTCATCTTTTGCTCCCAATGTGCAAAAATGAGCATTGGTAAGTAGGTAAGATAAATTGCTTTTTTCCACATAAGATATGCTAAAAGCTGTTGCATGATATACTGCTGTATTCTTTTTCTTTGGGTCGTTTGTCATCATGGTCAGTCTAACAACAGGGCTTAATATTTTATCTCTTTTGTGTGAAATATTATCATTTAAGCTACTTTCTTTTGATATTTTTTCTTTTGCAAATATTTTTTTTGGAGTAAAATATATCCCAAGTAGCATTACTAATAATAATGATGTTATAGGTATTTTTAGCATTGTGGATCTCATTTCATCAGGACTAATCCCAATAAATAAAAATAAATTAATAATTTGATACTAATAAAATATAATTAAACTATAAATAACAGGAGAATATCATGGGTTGTGGTTGTGGAAAAAAACAAATTCGCAGAACTAACAAAACAAGTCCTAGTAAGCCAGCCGTAAAAAAGGTTGGAGCTTCAAGCACTCAAAAGAGTGCAAAAATTGCATCAAAAGGATCGGCAATACGAAAGGCCAGACTAACCAGGCTTATATCGCCACCGAGAAAGTAGGAAATAAATGGCCTCTCAAAATACTAGCATATACCCGATAGCAATTGATGGCTTTCAACAAGTTCCGCTATTTGTGGATGGTAAAAGCCTAATAACTGCAGACGGAATAAACCGATATAGGTCAGCTATTATAAATATTGAAACTACACTCGGTGTAGCACCACATTTGTCTGAAAAGTATGATGGCTTCACAACTGTTTCGGAACGACTAGATTTTTTAGATGGCATAATTTCAGATATAAATAGCAAGGTTGATGAAATAACAATTAGTGACCTACAAATTGTTACCGACAATGGAAATGTAACCACAAATAGCATTGTTTTTGGCGGAGCTATTTCGGATGGAGACTTGGTCGTAAATGGAATGATTTCTTTTGAAGAAATCGATGCAGAACTAAATGACCTTAATGATGTAAGAATAGATAATCCGACTGTTGGCGATGCACTTGTTTGGGATGGAGAATTTTGGGTATCAAAAGAAGCTTCAATTAATCTTTATATTGATGATTTAAATGACGTTGAGTCTAAATTTCCTACGATTAATAATACCTTAATTTGGGAAGGTGACAAATGGAGACCAGGAATGGTCACCCTTTCTTCAAATGATCTGTCCGACGTTGAGTCGTTGAATGCAAAGCTTAACGATGCTTTGATTTGGAAGGGAGATAGGTGGCAGCCAGGAAAGGTTTCAAGAGCCGCATTAAATAGAGAAGAGGTAGAAGATATTGTAGGAGAGATGTTTCTTGATGCAGATCATGTTGCAATTTATGCCGATTATAAAGACGACTTAGGCAAAATTAAGTTAAAAAATGGAATAAAATATCTTGAAAGTCTATTTAACGTAAGTGCAGATTTGCCAAATTCGGGCGACGTTCTTTCTTGGAATGGAACAGAGTGGGGGCCCATAAAAATTGATATTCCAGAAGAATTCATCCTTGAAGAAGAGGTTGTAGAGGATATTGTTGGGCTCATGTTTGTCGGCGGCGTACATGATGGAGTTTCAGTTGATTACAACGATAATGTTGGTTCAATATCAATATCGAATGAATTTGACGAATTAAAAGATTTATTAGACACAGATATTGTTGCTCCGAATGATGGTCAGATAATATCATATGATTCTGCTGATGGTGTGTGGAAAAATGTAGATCAAAGCTTCAGTAACTTATTAGATGTTAGATATATATCAACTGATGATGCAGAGGGATCGCATTTTGTTGCTGACGCAAGTGTTGATGACCATGTTATTCTCTGTGAGTTTACAGATGGTGGCGTTGTAGATTTTTTTCTGCACCTTCCAAATCCATGTCCAAGTGGTAAAGAAATAATTATAAAAGATAAAAATAGTATTAATGAATTGGGCGAAGGGCAATCGATAAGAGTTGTTCCGACTGGCGGAATGCTTATAGATGGCTTGTTTGAATTTGCACTTGATACCAAAAATCAGTCTATAACTATAGTCTGTGATGGAAGCAACTATTGGATTATATAATTTATGCTTTCTATTAAAATTCATTCATATTATGAAAATATATAGATGAAATATTTTGTTAAATCTTTTTTAAGTATTTACATTTAATTGAAGAAAGCATAGGCAATGGCATATAAAGCACCAAACCCAATATCAAAGATCAAAATATCTGGTGAAGATGATTGTATTCCAAGTGAATTAAATGAAATTAATCTTGCCTCTGGCGCAAATGTAAATTTGTCAACAGATTATGATACTAATACAATAACAATATCATCAACCGCTGGCCCCACAAGTCTTTCAGAATTATCTGACATTACGATAGTCAACCCGCAAAACGGTGAGGTTTTAGTTTATGATGATGGAACGGGAAAGTGGATAAATTCTATAGCCGTAGGTTCTTTGCCAGACGGCGATGCTCCGGGACAGATGCTTGTTTGGGATCGAATACTCCCAATTCATATTACTTATAAACAGTTCGAAGTAGATAATGCCAGAAGTACGCTTTCTGAAAAATATGATGACTTAAAAGCTTATGCGGACGAAGTCAGGCCTGGTGGCTGGTTGCCTGAGGGCATATTCAAGGTTGCAAGTGGTGCAAAATTTGCGATAAGAGTTGTCGAGGCACCGGGCGATGACAGGTTTGAATTATTTGTCGAAGACATGACCAACACAGAGAGCGCTATCAAAGGAAATAGGCATACAGTAAGGTTTAATTTTGTCGATGCTGGCGACCTGTCTGTATCTCGCGATAATGTAGGGTATGAGAATTTTTTAATTGCCGGAATATACCCTGATCATTACGCTGATACGAAGTTAATAACAATAACAATTCCGCCAGAAACTACGGCTAGCGACATTGTAAGTGAAATTAATAACGCTGGATTTCCAGATATTGAAGCAGAGACTTTGGTAGACGGACCGTTATCCTCAGAGCTTGATTCGCAACTTGAGCAAGGTCTTGGTCTGTCAGATTTAGCATATTATCAGCAGTCACAGCCAGATCTTTCGAACGTTTGGCATATTGGTGATTTATCTCTTAAAAATTATGAGACAAAGGTAAAATTCTTCGGATCTGAGCCAAACGCTTACATGTATACAGTAAATGTTGGGAATCTGGGTTATCGGCCAAATATTATAAAGATACAGCCTGGAGCACAGTATTATGCTGAGAATAAATTTGGCGGAGATTTACATTTGGGGGTCGGTGACCATCCATTTTTAAAAATCGAAACGTCTGAAGCTAATGATTCTAACTTTGTAGACTCAAATTTATCAGTAAGACTTTTGCAAACAGAAGCTGAGCTAGATCCAAATGTTTCATTGTTTTGGGAAACCACTGATGCTCCGGGCTCGGGAGAGCAGGGGGTTTCTGGACGTTTAACGATTAAGATAAAACTTAATTCTGCAAATTTCAATGATATACACAATGCTTTTCACGAAGTATATTCTAATTGGTTTGCGAATCCAGATCATACATCCCCAAACACACCCGATGGAAATCCTGGAGGTAAATGGCAAAAGTTTTTTAAACCATCTTTTGATAATGGGGCGTCGACTACATCTAGAGCTGTATCCATTGGATTTACAACGGTTGAAAGCGCTGGAAATCCAATTTATACCGAAGCGCTTTTAAGCTCAACAACTTCAGCTTATGCGACTCAACAAATTTCAGGGCAAGAGCCTCAAGCTCAAAGTGTTTTTGTGGCAAATCCAGAAAAAGATATCACTTGGACCCTTAATATCTTTCCATCCGGCGATGGGGTGTCTTTTGCTGTATGGGATGACAAAACAATAGAGCATGGTGATTTTCCATTCTCTATATCTTATACTACTGAAGCTTTTGCATCAGACAGCAGGAGAGATGAATTAAATCAATATTCTGATAATTTTTACAGAACTTGGGATCAGAGAAAATCAGAATATAATCAGATGGTAGACCTTGTAGGTGGCGTGCCAGATTTTGCTTCAATGACTGTGGAGCAAGCAAGTAGCCCACTATTTTATGGCTGGAGAAAACTGACCCCAGTAATGAATGGCGGCTACCCCGTATGGGACATTAATTGGAGAATTGTTCATTCTAGTGAAACATCTCTTGTAGACTCTGAGGCAATTGACACCATACCTGCAGATGATATTACTCCTGGCGATGATTTTGTCCGAATAACAACCACCTCCGGGTCTACAACTTTAGAGTCTCAAGATTCAGATGTTAGCGTGCTAGCGCCAAATGGAAAAATTACCCTTGATTCTAATGTAACCTTGGATTTGGTTTCTGATGGATCAGCAAATCTTATATCAAGACAGTCGGGAATACTCATCGAAACCCGTGGAGAAACTGGAAAGATAATTATTGATTCTGAGGGCGATGAGGTCGATATAAAGTCAAGATTAGATATGTTGCTTGACTCAAGCGAAAAATTTAACATTGAAGCTCACAAGCTAATTAACGTTGAATCTCAAACGGGCGATATTCAACTTATATCGACAGAAGAAAATATCGGAATTACAGCAGCAAAAAACGTTAACATTTCTGCTGGAGATGACGTTTTAATGGACTGGAATGATGGTAGAACCATAAGGTTTTATGATAATGGATCACAAGTTAAAATAAAATCAGATGATTCAGATATAATTATTGGTAGCACCAATGGTAAAGCATATTTCTATGCAGAGGATGACCTAAGTATTGAATCAGATGACGGCAAAGTTATAATTGACGGGTATTTTGGTTTTGATATTGACTCAGATCAAGGCGGAATGGATGTAAATGTTGCTAAAACATTGCAGCTTTTTTCTAGCGAAGAGGATGTCAAAATTCTCGCCTCTCAAGACGCACTATTGAGGTCGATATCTGGAAACGTTGATATTAGGTCTGACGATTTAATAACATTAGACGCGTTATCTGGTATTGATATTGACTCAGAAGAAGGCGGAATGGATGTAAATGTTGCCAAAAAATTGCAGCTTTTTTCTAGGGAAGATAATATCAACATTCTCGCCAGGAACGACCTACTATTGATGGCGATAACTGGAAACGTTGATATTAGGTCTGACGATCTACTAACATTAGAAGCAGGCTCTACAATCAAGCTTGACACAGATCAGGACATTGTTTTAGACTCCGCAACTGGTGTTTGGGACTTCAAAGAAGATGGAGTTAGTCAGCTACAAATAACTACTTCGCCAAAGAGCAACGATGTTTTCTTTGCATCTACAAATCCCTATGGAAAAATTTATTTTGGAATAGATTCGAACTTCCCCGTGGATGAGGGTACTGGTGAGCCCATCGATCCGAATATACGAGGACTGATGATAAACCTCACGGGCTATGACGATACTGGTGATGGCGTAGTGGATGGCTACTTTGGTCAGGTTGGTGTAAACTTTCAAGATTCAGATGGAAAGCCAACCAATCTTTTTGACATACTGGCAACGCGAAACGATCAAGGCTTTCAGGTTTCTACGCCAAAATTCGATCAAAATGGCGCTAGAAATGGTAATAGGGCTCTCTTAAAATTTACAAAAGAGAATGATTTATATGGAAGGCTTCAAATTTACAAGGAAGATGGCACTGCAGCAGTTGACATTGGAGCAAGGCCTGGCCATAAGCATTATTTCCATGCCAATGGCGCTACTAGATTTGCCATAGGAACAAAGGTTCCAAAGACTCTTCTGCATATAGCGAATGATTCGAATCCATATATAACAATGCAGAATACGACTGAAGAGAATGGAGATGGTCAGTGTGAAACCCAGCTAAGATTTGCAGATCATGATGCAAATACTCTAGCCTATATAGAGGGATCGCACGATGGAACTGACGATGATTCCAAGGGTAAGTTGCGATTTTTAGTTAACGACGGAACTAACACATGGAATGATGCTATTGTCATTGGTCATGCTGGTGACGTAAAAAAGATTGGGCAGAGCGTACCAAGTGAAGGAGATGTTCTAACTTGGGATAATCATCATCAAAGAGCCATATGGAGCGATTCACTTGCAGATGGTTATATTGAAGAGCTTCAAGACGTAGACTTTGGTGCTGCAGGGCCTGCAAACGGCGATGCACTCGTATATGATGCATCGACAGAAACTTGGCGCAACTCTCCAATAAGCGGTAGTGGTGGTGGTGGAGCTCAAGTTACAACTGTGGGCGGTCAGTCATTTGATCATTTTAACGGAGTTTGGTCTCAATTATCTGCAAAGCAACCAGGACTTACGAATGGAGTGGTGTGGAATACTGGAATTCAAATACCTGCTGGAGCAACAGTTATTGATGTTATAGTTGAAATCGTAACACCATTCAATAATATGGGATCTTATGATACCGTGGTAACATGGCAGCCTGGATTAAATACTTTTGCTTTTTCTGGGTTTTATGATAGTTCGGGATATTTTAGCAGCTATTATGGTTCAAAAATTCTCGGAAATGATGGAATTGCAACTACAAATGGATCTTGGACAAATAATACTGGTCTTGCACAGAGTTTAGAATTAAACTTTCATCATGAAGTTAACTGGAGAACTCCAATTGCTCCAACTTCTGGATCTATGACAGTTTCCGTAAGATATTTAAGTTAGGATATTATAATGATTAAAGGTTCTTATTACATCGGGGATGATAATTATGTTCCTGCAGTGCTTATCGAGGAGCTCATCGGTGACAAGGCTTGGGGAGATGAAAATATCCCACTTGTTGAGGGTAAAAGAGTGTTATTATCAGTAGAGTTTACTGATGGGCAAAAGAGAACATTGACTGCTGGAGAAATAACAAAAGAAGAGATAGCAGGTCCCGGTCTCCCAAATCCAATTCCAAAGGGAAGGTTTATAAGAGAGTATGTTGAAGTTCCATCAGTGGATCAAGGCACTTTAGTGGCCGTACTTGGTATGGAGAAAATTGGTGTAAATTTTGATAATGCTCATACTGACTTTACCATTAATCTACCAAGCCCAGTCGGTCAAGCTGGTAAGAAATTTTTTATAAAAGACGCTTCTGGAAATGTTAATTCTGCAGGAGATAAAAGAATCATTATTCAATGTAGTCCCAACTTAATACAGGGTATTGAATTTGCAGTAATCGAATCTGCTTTTGGATCATTTGAGTTTATATCTGATGGTGATCAATGGTTAATAGTTAGTGCTGGATAAGGCTGGTTTATAATGAGCGCTAGAAAATATACCTATAATATAAATGATGAGGGAAACCAAGCATGGAAATATAGAGAGTCTAACCATGTGGCTAGTGCTGATATAATTTCCAATGAAACTCTAAAAATGACCCTAGTCGATGGTCAGGAAATTCTTGCAAGTGGAAAAATTGGACACTTTTCTGCAACACCTGGTGGTTCTGGAAATATTTTTTATTCAGGTGGCAATGTAGCAATCGGCCCATTTCAAGATCCGCCCACTTCACTTTATGTTAGTAGCAATAGCCGTGCTCAGTTATCTGTAGCAACCTATTCTAATAATCCAAGCGGATCAAAAATAACAATTGACAACGCAAGAGGCGATTCTGATAACCCTCAGCCCGTTGCTATTAATGATATTTCTTCGCTTGTATTTAGAAATTATCAGGGCACAGTTTTTCAAAATTCTAGCTCAATAAGGTCGCAATTAAAAGGCCTTAATGGAGAGGCCAATTTAGATTTTTATGTAAATGGAGGAACAGGAGAAGAAAGGGCAATATCAGTATTAAGCAATAAGTCCATAATAATGAGTGGTAGTGGTACTGACTCGGGTGTTACAATTTCTGATGGCCTAATAGAGATGAGAACAGCCAATGGATCTCCGGCAAAGATAGACTTGTATTGCGAAGTTAATAATGCTCATAAGATTACTATTGCAGCGCCAGCTCATGCGGATTTTAGTGGAAATGTAACTTTTGGACTTCCAGGCTCTAATGGTTCTGACGGACAAGCGCTGGTTACGGATGGCTTGGGAAATACAAGGTGGGCGACAGCCAGTGGAATAAGCGATGCTGATGGTGATACTAAAATACAAGTAGAAGAAGGCGATAACGACGAAGATAAAATAAGGTTTGATACTAACGGTTCTCAAAGAATGATAATTGACGAAGCCGGCAACATTGGGATAGGTGAGGAAAATCCAGTAGCCACTCTTGATGTAAATGGGAATATAAGGGCAGCAGAATATGGCTGGGGTACTGTTCTCCCATATTTTGGATCGCCAAGATATAAAATATCAGAATTAACAGATAAGTTATGGAATGCTGACATAAGATTTGCCTCAGATATTAGCAATCTAAAGATTAGTAGCGATGGAGATCTTACGCAGGATGAGTTCGACAACTTACCATTTGCTACTGATACAACTTCATGGAGGGAGCCGTTAAAATTTATAAGAGGGTCAAACAGCCAAACCGAGGTAGGTGAACTCTCTTTTGATGACAGTGGTGATCTGCCCGATGTCGGGCTAAACACGGCATATCGAGTTATGATCGTGGAAAAGGGAGTAGGTGGAGCCCCAGATAAATTTAAAGTGGACCTGTATAGATACTACTCGTATGAGTCAGCGGGTGGACTTCCAGCTACTCATAGAGCTACAGTCATGGGTAGGGCCACCAACGGTGTAGAAATAACCGCCGGTGAAATACCGATTATAAATGACCTCAACGCCAACAACCCTATCGACTATGGCGTCACTATGACATTCGCAAAAATAAACGGCTTTGAAGTAGGCGATACATGGTGGTTTTCAACTAGACATCTTCAAAATCATAAAGATTTGTTTAATGGAGCTTTTGCTGGTGGGGTCGAGTTGGCTCACGGCGAAGAGCATAATTTCATTATAAGATGGTCAGAAACGCCCGGGGTTAGTAGGGCTGGTATGGATTACTCAGCAGGAAAGCTATATCTTGTTTTTCATTATATCTGGACTAATTTTGAAGAAATTACCGTAAAGGGATTTTATGCAAACGGGTCAAAAACTAACCAAATACCGTACAATGATGGCTATGGAGAATGGACAACTCTGAAAACTATTGCAAGCGTTGATGACCCCAGTAATATTACATATCCCGTGCCTGGTCAGGCAGCCAATAACAATCCTGCAATTTTCGAAATAGATATACCTGGCGATAAAATTAACTTACAAGCAATAGATGTAAGAATAAAAGTAAACGAGCTAACCCAAGAGCAAGAAGTAGAGCATTGGAATGCGATGCCTGCAGAAGCTAGGTGCAGGCTTTCTGCAATAACGTTGTATCAAGAGCGAGGAAGCAGAACAGAATTTGAGCTACCTTATTTCAATAAATACGATGATAAAAACACGTTTTATGGATCCATATTACATGGTGACGGCAGCAGGGAATATCCTTCGATATCGTTTGCAAACAAAGAGAATTCTGGCCTTTATTTTGATCCTGATGAAGAAACTGCTAACAGCGTTGTTATTGCTAGCGGAGGAAATGACGCTATAGCTGTAGACTCTTCTGGGGATATAGTTAAGCTTGGTCAAGATGTACCTGCCGAAAGTGAGGTTCTTACTTGGGAGGGGAATAAGGCTGTTTGGAGCCCAATTGATGAGCCTGCTAGCATAAAGGACTCTGATGGTGATACCAAAATACAAGTAGAAGAAGGCGATAACGACGAAGATAAGATAAGATTCGATACTGCGGGCGTTGAGCGGATGATAATCGACAATCTAGGTAGTGTTGGCATAGGAACTGATTCTCCTTCAGAGATTCTGCATATAGCATCGGCAGGTAAAGCTGCCATATTTGTAGAGGCCGATACTAATGATAGTGTAGAGACTGATACGTCATATATAAAATTGTCTCAAGACGGCGGTAAGGTTACTAGCCATTTAGGTTTTAATTCGGGAAATGGCAAGAATCCTGAAAATGAAGAATATCCTGGCACATTATCGAATGCTCTGCTGATTACAAATAAAAATACTGTCCATGACCCCGCAGTTCAAATAGGCGCAAATAACTCTGTCATAGCAACTTTCAAGAACGGTATGGTTGGCATTGGTAAAAATAATCCTTCAAGCATGCTGGATGTAAACGGAGAGATCGCCGCAGATTCTGTTATTGCAGGCTCTGTAGATGTTAATGGTCGATTGACATTTAAAGAATTAATATTTGGAGCCGCCCAATCTTATGGCGGAATAGCCAAATATCCAATAAGAGAGCTGAACGACACTTTATGGAGGGCGGATATAAGATCTGGCCATTCTATTGCTGATACTGGCTCTGATAGGCAAATTTTTTATCCAAAAAATAACCATGGGGAAAACGTTTCTACTGGTACTACGCAATCAATTCTTGACAAAGGTGCTGATCAAGTGGTGCCTATAATTAGAGACAAAGCGCTGGATGATGGTCCTGGTCCAAGCGACGATATTTTTATCGCAGAAACATCTTGGATTGACCAAGACGACCACAGTCTTACTGTCAACTCTGCATTGCCAAAGGTGCTATTTGACGGTCTATGGAGTAATACACAAAAACTAAGACCGGATTTTGCTCATGAATTTGTAATAAATTTTATGAAGCATAAAAACTTTAGCGAGAATGGACTTTCATATGGAGAAGGAAAGTTTTATATAGGTTTTTTTGGAACTGCGAAAAATTTTGCAAAAATAAAGCTAGAAGCTTTTTATTTGCAAAGGGGTCCAGGCGAAATATTTATTAATACCGGAAGGTGGGTTGAATGCTGTGATCCTATCACCAGTCCTGATGATGAAAGAAATATTTCTATCTCCGAATATTCTTGTTATTTCGAAATGTCAATAAGCAATGCAAGCTCTGAGATTAGGCCGATAATAAATCAGAGAAATGGCGAAGTGATGGATGCGACAGGCGCAAGAAGGAGGGATTACTACTTGAGTGCACTGAGGGTAACAGTGGAGGCGGGAAGTCTGCCGCTTGGAGTAGATGGTGATCTTGTTAACTTTGGTGGTGCCACAGGCTTTGCGCCGCAGTGGTTAGCGGAAGATAATAATACGGACTGGTTAGAAACTAACATGAAACGTACGTCCTTAAATCATCGATTTGGCTGCTGGGTAGCAGATATGGCGTTTTTGCCAACAAGGAGACAGGAAGGCTTTGAAACATCCTTTTTTCATAAATTTGAAGATATGTCTACAATACCTGGTGGAATATACTTTGGTGATGGAGCGGCAGCTAATCCAACTGTGACTTTTACTAGTGGTGATGATTATGGAATTTTTTATGATTCTGAAAATAGTCAAATGGGCTTATCTGGCGGAGGAAACGAGGCAATAACAATAGACGCCTCTGGAGATGTAACAAAGCTTGGTCAAGATGCGCCTGCTCAAAGCGAAGTTCTTACTTGGGATGGAGCAAAGGCTGTTTGGAGCCCCAATGCTGCACTTGCTCAAATAGAGCCTCAGCAAATAATGATTGACTTTAATGTTGATACAAAACCTAGGTCGCCAGATGTTTCTATTGTTTATCCTAGGAATTCTGGAGTTGGAAATATAGATGGAGGATCATTCACTGTCCAGGCCGATATAGCAACCCAGGGTAACGGAGCACAGGTAAATTTTAGTAGGGAAAATGATACAACATTCGAAACCACGCTTGACCAGGCGAGAAACTTTTTTATTTCTGGTTTTGTTGCGCATGATTCTAGCCTAGTTAGATTTCAAACAATCACTCTGCCAGTTCACAACTGGGAGGGCGGGATATACGTTTCTATTTGGAGAGGCACTTATACTAATCTTACTAATGGAAATGTAGTATGGAATAGGGTTTCATTAATTAATGTGGTAAATAATGAAGGTAACTTAGAAGCTGGCACCATATCTTTTGATGAAGATATTATTGAATCAAATAATTCCTTTAATAAAGGTGATTTATGGTCGCTGATATTTTGGTCAGATAATGTACCAACATTGCCATCTTCATCAAAAACTTGGGTGACGGGTAACTTATTTTTTGAAAAAAATTAACGAGAGGTTTTAAGTGAGAAGTAAAAAGTATGGATTAGAAATATATGGTCAGCCGAATAGGAATGCCTGGGTATCTAGAGATGCTTCAGGTGGTAATGACGGCGCACATGTAACAGGCGCAGAAATAGAAAATGGAAATCGGCTAAAATTAACATTATCTGATGGCCAGTTAATAGTGGCTTCTGGAACAATATCTACTGGGCACTTTTCCGATTCGACCTCTCAAGTTGGTTCTATATTTTTTGATAATGGAAACGTTGGTCTTGGATCTGATGCAGATTTTGCAGCAAAACTACATATTTCAGGAAAAGTATTGTCTACTGGATCTGCAAACTTTGGAGGTACAAATTTTACTGATGGTGTAATCATAGATTCTGAATCTATAAAAATTATTCCAAGATCGACCGTTACGCATAGTGCCTCCGATGCAGAGTATCAAGCAATAGCATCCAGCGTTGGCTCTATATACGGATATGCATGGGTATTTATAAATAACGGGCAGGTTGGAGTCATAACTCGGGCACACTACGATGCGGTTACAGAAAATGAAACAATCATTACAGACTTTAACGGAGTAGAGTGGCTCGTTAGATATAAATATACATATGGCGAAGGAAATTCGATCTATTACGTATTTTTTACTGAAAATGTTGGTGCTCCAAATGTGCAGATTGCCAACAACCGAGCGACCTGGCCTGGGGGGCCGGCGGCAGATTCGGAAACACGGGCGTGGAGTTATCAGGCGATAGGTTACTATGACTTCACCAAAGACCAGATGACCCAGGAAGCGTTTGATGCCGCAACTACCACTGATTTGCCTGCTCATGGGAACGGCGAGATTTTAAGTGGTAGTTTTGGCACACACATGTTACTGCAGAAGCAGGATCTTGGCGACTATTTTAGATTTTGGATAAAGAGACAAAACGGAAGTTATCTTGCAGCCAACGATCTGCCTGCAAATATTAGTTGGGGCGAAGCAACGGGTGATGTAACTAATGAAATAGCTGCAAATCCTGCAAAGATTGAGTTATATTGCGAATCTAGCGGATTACACAAGGTTACTCTTCAGGCTCCTTCTCATAGCGATTTTTCTGGATCTGGAGATGTAGTATTTACGCTACCTAGCTCTACTGGGTCTGCCAATCAAGTACTTGTTACAGATGGGTCTGGCGCAACAAGCTGGGTTGATGGATCGACAATTACAGGGACATCTCAATCTTCCGAATCCTCTAATGATCCAACTTTCTTAATTGATTTTTCATATGACATTAGGCCAAATACGGGCAATAATACAAAAGAGATATTATCTTTGTATGATTTTTCTAATTCTTCCGTTGTCTATGAAACCAATGTAAATATTGCAAATCTTTCAGAAAATAATGCTGGGTTTAATAGAGATACAAGCACTTCGTTCGAAACTTCCCCCTCTGATGCTCAGAGCCATTTTATTTCTGGAATTATTCCATGTGATTCAACTGTTACAAAGGTTCAGATGAGTTTTGCAACCCCCTCAATGCATTGGGGATACCCAACCGGCATAACAATGCTTATATTTAAGGGCTCATATATAAGCGGAAATAATTCAAATATACAGTGGAGCCTTATATCTAGACTTTCAACCGGTCCAGTACAAGGCAACTCCATAGTTTTCTTTGAGGAAAGTCCATCTTCTTCAAATACTTTTTCTAAGGGTGATTTTTGGTGCGCTGCTTTTTATTCTGATGATGATCCAAATGACCATACTGCTGAATTTATTAATTTTCGCGGTAATTTATATTTTTCAGATTCTGCATATGAGGGCGGTACAAGCCAGGGGGGTGGCCAGAGTGGAGGTCCCGGAGATAGAGGTCAGTCGACTGATGATCCCGAAATTGTTTATGATAGTGCTTTATTTGAAATTACTGAAGTTACAGTTAACGAATTAAGCAGAATTGAAGGCGAGCAGACTAAAATAAAATTCCTCGTCAAGGGGATGAACAGATTCAACTACGATAGTTTTATTGATTTTTCGAACCCCAGGGTTACCATCCCAAGTCAGGGGGGATGGTGGGCAAATCCTGAAGAGATCACTACTGAATTTGATTTTCGCCCCAACAATTACACTTTAATAACTCATTCTTGGGCGGTAAAGGCTGCAGGCGTACACACCGGAACACAATTAAAGCTTACGATTCGATACAGCGATACGTCGGACATTCACCTGGCGCCACTTTCGATATTCACCTATGTTAGCAGTATAGCGCCAGATGACCCATTCACTATTGCTGCAGATGATCAGCCTGGACTGGGCTACATAGACTTGCTGCCGGCAGTAGAATCAGGTGATCGAACAGGGGTGGTTATAAGTCCGCCATACTTTAATACCGAAGATGGCATTATGAGCTTTAGCGACAATCACACCTGGGGGCCCAATCTAGCCCAGCCTGATATCGAAGTTAATAACAATGGCTTAAGGTGGGAAATCAAAGCTTATGAAGCCGTATCTCTTTCTGATCGTACTAACGGCGCGCCGATTAATTATATGCCTAGATTAATTACAGGCGGTGGACAACAAGGTTTCGGCGCGTTCGTTGCGAGATGGACTCAAAATGGGCAGGGCTATTATTTTACTGATTTTGGAGATCCACTAAATAATGATCCTGAACTTTTTATTAGAATGGATCTTGATCCACAAATTCAAGATCAAAGTATTTCAGATCACCATAACTCTTGGATTTCCCCTGTAGATGGTGGGACGCCCCAAATTAATGCAGAAATTACTTCAACAGATGACGGCTATGGAATATTTGCCTTTGGCTTTTGGGAGCACACTTATAACCACGATACATCCGTACCCTTTCCTGATGAAAACACAACATTCGACCTCTATATGAGTAAAAAATCAACCGGTCTTCTGGGTATTTCGGGAGAGGGGAGCGATATTAAAATACAGATCGATATAGGCGACTATATATCCGGCAAGCCTGCTGCTGAAAATATGACTGTAAAATATTTTAGAAATCAAAATACTAGCGATGTGGAAGCGCCAGTTTGGACTCAATATGATAAACTATACCTGTGCGGTAAGCAGCCGGGTGAAGTATCAAGTGGAACTAACTCCGATGACAGCTCTGATGATGGACTAAACCCATTTAGTGGCAGTGCATCCGGAGTGAGAATAATCGATGTTTCTGAAAACCTATCTTTTGAAGATGGAGGAGCATCTAGTGTAACACTTAGTATTGATGGTTTGGATGTCAGTAATTATAATAAGTTTGTTGATTTTGAATCAATAACAACAATGATAACTAACTTTGGTCATGACTATTCTGCAGAAGAAATAAGCGTACAGTTTTCTGCTGACTATAAACTGCTAGTATTTTCATGGACAAACGTGGGGGTTCCCGTCAGAGCAGATGATAGTCATATGCGATTTTTTTATGGCGCTAGTAATTATCCTGATGCTTGCAATTTTCATTTTCAAATAGTTTACAACACCACAGACCCTTCGATCAGGCCCATTTTGAGTACCGATCCTACAGTGAATCTTCGCGGGATAGGAGAGCTTTTGCAAGATGTAAGAAGCGGAAATAGGAACGGCCTCTTGATCAGCCCGCCATACTTAAAGAATAGTGATGTAGCATCCAATTATATTAAAGAATATGGATGGTCATCCGTCAAAAAGAATAACAGTACAACATATGTACACTCCGGACCAAGGTGGACTTTCCCGATATATGATGTAACCCCACTCGGTGAATTGCAAAAATATTCAAACCATCGCTTTGAGGGCATGGATTCCAACGGCATCAACGCAGATATGGCAGCAACATGGACACGTGAGGGTGCCAGATATAAGATTGGAATGACAGATAGATTTCTTTGGGATCTAGAAGGAAACGAGGAGACTGACACTCAGGCGAATAGAGTGGGGGCAATTTTAGCTGCAGGCTCCGATACAGAGATTGGGGCTATTTCGATGGGATTCTGGGGCTATAATCGCAGCGCCAGTCGGACAGCACAACCGCCTGATGAAAATACAATTGTTTGTCTTTATATAAAAAGAGAATCGTTTACATTTAAGACAGTTTTAGATCAAATGTCAACAGATATAAAAATTGAGATAGATATGGGCCCATTTATTGGGGTAAATGCCGTTGCTTCAAATATGACTATAAAATTTTATAGAAATCATAATCATTCTACCACAGGGATCCCCTATTGGATAGAATATGATAATATATATTTGTCCGGACAGCCCCTTAAGTCCGTTGCGGCAGGTGCTCCAACTATTTTGGAAGTTAATGGCTTTGGGCAAGATCGACGGCTTCAAGTTATGTTTGAGGATGTATCTACAAATAATTCTACTTCAATCGAATATACGGTTGATGGAACAAATTGGACACCTTTTCCTTCAATGGTTAGCCCGCAGATTATCGAAGGCCTTGAAAACGAAGTCTCTTACAGCGTTAAGCTTAGAGCTATAAATGCACTAGGAACTGCTACAGAGTCAAATGTAATTTCTGCAACTCCAACATTGAGAATGACGAACGCACCGTCTTTTACTATGAGTGGTACTTTTGATGGATTTGGCATAGACGCATTTGAAGTTCCAGAGGTGGCCGCCTCGAAGGTTATCGATGGGTATAAAGTTCAGGTAATTAGAATATCTAATGGGGAACTTGTGACTGATGCAGTACGTGCTATAAACATTACTCAAGGTGGTTTTTCCTTTGCTGTAGATAGCTATGATGGGCTAGAGTGGGGTGAAGAATATTCTGTTAGAATTAGCACTAGAGTAAATTCTTCAGAACAGAGCGAATATTCTGATCCAGTAATTATATCACCAGGCATTGCACCAACTGACGCCCCAGATATTAAGGGGTTATTCATAAATGGAGATAAGTTTACGATTCAGGTTGACGATATGAACGGTTCTACTCAAGAAAGAAACATGCGAAACTCAATGAGTGGCCCAGACCATCTTAAAAAATTTGAATATAGCATAAATGGAGGTCCATGGATCGACGGTGGCTTCAATCAATTTATTAACAATGTACCTACTGAGGGTGGTATTGATCATACGGTAAAAAATTCTGTTAAATTAAGAAAGGTAAATATTATAGGATATGGCCCAGAATCATCAGAAGCGTTTTTACCAGTTCCTGTACTACCAGTTGCAGTTGAGGTTGGTACTGACAGAATAAAGTGGTCATTTACACCATTGGCGGCTCAATACGGCGTTACGAATTATCAATATAAGCATGCTAGACTTAATAATTCAGGAGACTGGGTAAACTTCCCTGGTGGAATTTATGAGGTAGAAAAATCAGGACTACTGGACAACAGGGATTACGAAATGTCGATTATTGCTACCAACTCCTATGGTTCTGGTAAAATAGGCAAGGCTATCATAAGAACTGGACCGGAAATTGGTGATCTAAGATTTATAGAAGATTTCAGCTCTCTTTCCACCAGGAGTGTGCCAGAGGGAATTAGGGTTGGATTACGGTATAATAACATTTCAGAAGCACTTTTAATCTTAGATAAAGATGCATCTCCAAAATTTGTAATTGAACTAAAAGAAGAGGGGACGGCAATTTGGAATGAAATAGTTGTTGATGCTAGCGATCTCCCCAGCACTACTCTTGGTGCTTTGGTGATTATTTCTCCAGATGATTATGATTTTATTAATTTTGGCACCAGATATAATATAAGAGCCAAATTAAGAGCCTCATTTGATAATGGCGTAACCGTAAATGATGGACCCTACGAAGAACTTGATGACCTTGTGATGTCAGGGGTTAGTCCTGAGTTTATCGGCACAGTTAACAGTATAGTTTACAGACAAGAATATGAAGTAACGGGAGCTACTGATGGTTTTTCTGCTACATTTGGGATAGATGGAGGCTCGATTGATACTTTGCTTTCAAGCACCACCTTGGATATTTCCAGCAGGCTTGGTTTAAAATACTCTATTGATAATGGGGTTGTCAGATTGTTCGAATCTATAACTCATGTTGGAGATCATGCATTTATTGGTGTCATAAGCGGTAATGAGCCAGACTTTATTTCTGGGCAGTCTTATGCGGTAACGATACATTATGATACGGGCGCTTTTGATGGAAGCCAGCAATATTCATCGCACACACACTCTGTACTGCCTATGAAGCCGATAGTAAGCCATGACCAGTCAAGTAACCAAAATCCTATATATCCAAGGATCAACATTGAGCATGATCCAGGTGATCCTATAAATTTTTCAAATACTATGAGCGTCATTAATTCGGCCTTCCCCCTTAGTGATGTTAGCGAAATACCGATTCATATCGATTTTCAATTTGAAATAAATAACTCAGGAGAGTGGAGATTTTTCTCTGAGCAGCCTACTGGCGGTGGTGATGCAGCTCTTGCTGATAATTCTGAAGAATACTTATCTGATGCTTCATCAAAATATCTTCATATTCGAGAAGCATGGGACGATATAACCAGCAGCTGGTCAAGTCTAGATACCTACCCTCAAGGAGAGGAGTTTGGAGTAAAAATTAGAACAGTTTTTAGACCCCGATCAATTGGTACTCCTAGCGAGAAATATTACAGCGAGCCTAGCGATACAATAATTTTGACAAGAGGGCAGGGAGGGCAGCTTGGCACACCAAGCATTACCAGCATGACCTGGAATGCTGGTGTGGCAACCATGAATTGGACTGCCCCTAACAATACCACTGGATCTCTATTGGATAATTATCAATACAGCATCAACGGAGGTGGCTTTTGGTCTTCTATAACAGACAGTAGTGCATTGATCTCCTTTACATTTAGTCAAACAATAGGTGAAGAGATTACATATTTACTTAGGGCCGTAACTCAAAACGGCATAATAAGTAGAGCTTCTTCGTTCACCCTTTTGGCTGGAAACGCTCCTGGCGAGCCAACCATAAACAGCTTTGTTTATAGTCATGCTAAAGGGGCAGGGGTATTAACCTGGGATCCTCCTCAGGATACTGGTGGAGTGCCCTTGGTTGACTATGAGGCCAAAAGCTCAATTGATGGACCGTGGATTAGAATGGTTGGGTCTGCAAATCTAACTTCTCATGATTTTGTTGGAATGCCAATTGGGCAGGAACAATTTCGTTACATTAGGGCTAAAAATGCAGCTGGAAAAGTTAGTAGCGAAGTATTATCTCCGACCATTACACCTGCATTACCATCGATTTCAGATTTTTATATATCATATCAGAGTGATTTTGTAGCCGACCCGGATGTGCCTATCGGTCAAACTCTGGATTATAGAGTGACCCGGATTGACCTAGTTTGGGAGGGGGTTGAGAGTGTAAATGAAAATACTCCTGTAGCTTTATACGAAACAAATGCTTCTGGAGTCTTAGATACTTCTGTTGAACTTGTTGCTGTAAAAATATCGCCACGCTATAGCGACCCCGATGCTAATGGGGTCACTAACAATGTCTTTGGCGGCTCTTCTGTGGAGACGTATATAACCCAGATGCTTGGTCGAAGATCGATCGAATTTAAATATAGAAAGAATACAACATTAAGGGATCTTTTGGATAAAATAGAAGAAAGGCTTCAAAGGTGGGGGCGTAAAGATATTCCTGCTGCTCCAAATACTTTTTATATCAGATATTATCACAGAGATTCAGATGGAAACGAAGTTTCAACTAAACAAGTTACTTCTCAGCAGATTCCTGATCATTTATTGGTTTCTGAGTGGGATAATATGGGGCTTAGAAGAAGGATTTCATTTAACCGAGATAGTCCATCACACCCCAGAGAGAGGGTGAGGAGTGAGGATAATAGAGATATTCCAATTACTCCTCAAGACTTTGAGGATAATGGAATTTACCCTATTACTATGTACAGCGAACGCAAGGAAAACAATTAAAGTTTTATCACATTAGATATAGTATACTATAATTATTTGGAGTATTTAATTTTGAAAGATTTAGCAACAGGAGAATTTCATTATTCAAACTTAGCAGTGGAGCAGGCTGAGGCGGACACAGATTTGAGAATAGATACAAGAAGGCTTCCCGCTACGATATTAAGGTCAGAATCGTTTAAGCTTACAGCAATTGAAGCGGCAACCAATCAATATATTGCAGTTGGAACTGACTATGGAGTTATTCACCTAATAAAAAGTTGGGGAGATCCACATAGAGATCTTCTTGGGGCAGATGGTCAAATAACTTCTATGCACTTTTCAAGTGATGACACAAAGCTTGTTGCAAGTACGTCCGAAGGGTCAATTTTTGTTTGGGATCTAACAACCTCTTCCCCGTTTCATATTGCTACCGCATCTGGCCCAGCAATAGGGGCTATAAACTCTGTAAAATTTTCTTCAAGCGGAGCATTAATTGCCGCAGGAGATTCTGCCGGAAACATAATTGTTTTTGATTTGGTGATGAATGTGAAATTTACTAATAGTGATCATGTAGAATCAATTAACGGAATTGTATTTACAAGCAACGATAAATATATAATATCTGCCTCTAGTGACGGCAATATAAATGTTACAGATGTGGTATCTGGGTTAAATTTTTATACGCATGCAGACGAATTACATGTTGGAAAAGTAACTTCTATAGATCTGGCCAAAGTGGAGGTTGGTGACTCTTCTGATGATGTAATTATAACAGGAGGAGAAGATGGATTTGTACGTGTTGCGACTTGGAATGAAAGTGCATTTTTAGCCCCAGCAAGACTCGCAGGACACGTAAGTGAAGTAACATCTGTTAGGTTTGCACTTCTTAGTAATATATTTTATTCTTGCGATGAAAGCTTTGTAAAAACATGGGAATTAGACTCTGCAACAATGACTTATTCTAATTCAATTTCAGCAAAAACCAATAATATTGTTCCGAAGTTTATGACAACTTATGGAAATTTGCCTTATACCTGTGATGGCGAATCTAAAAATGTTTATAGCTGGCTGGGAGATTCATATATTCAAGAAATATTTATATACGCTCAAATAGTTCAAGTTGTAGTATGGCCTGATCCACTTTTGTTTAATATTAAAGAGCCATCTTGGCCCGCAGGTCCTATTGCATCGATTAGTCCAATAACTTGCTATGCAAAAAGGGTTGGAAGTATCGATGATATGAGATGGGAAGAGGACTTTAGAGACATATCTATTGAAGATGTTCCGATTAAAGGTTATTATACTCACGGATTTTCAACAGATATATATGGAAATATTCTTATGGACTCAAATCAAGATTGACTTAATTACTTTTGAAAATTAGTGATATATTTTAAATCTATTATTTTTAATGTTTATCATTGAATTATTTGGAGCTTCAGATGAAAAGAACATCTCAAATAACGAAAAAACTTTGTAAGCTTGCCACGAAATTAGACGAGCTAGGAATGATAAGTGAAGCAGATAGAATTGACACTATATCAGGCCTTCTTGCTCCAGGGGAAGCATGGTCATGTCCAATCGACCTCAAGGAAGATCCAATGGATAGTTTTTTTAATTTCTTGGATTTTATAAAGGAAAAACGCGATAGTAAAAAATTATCAAGAGAAAATAAGCCAAAAAAGAACCCAGGAGACATCGTTGTTGATTGGCTGGAAGAACAGCATGAAGAAACAATACAAAATTTAAAGTCAGATCTGGAAGAAATTCAGCCTTTAGGCGAAGGTATGAGCTCAGAAAATGTTTTTTACAAGGATTGTTTAAAACTAAGATTAACCAAAGGTGCAGTTGAACAAGTTAAAGATGCGTTCGGAGACCTTCCCGAAGATGCGAAGCCCCTTGATGAGGAAGATCTTTGTGTAATATTGATTGAGAAAAAAGATTTGGAAGCGCACAAGGATAATATAAAGAAACTTTTCGACGATAATAAATTTCCTAACTTTACCCATCCATTAAGCTTAGAAACTAATATTAAAAGCAAAAAAATCGGAAAAAATAAAAAGAATTGGTTTCTGGAAGTAGAAAATCAAGAAGAGATTCAAGATTATGTAAATTCCGTAATGGAAATGCTTAGAGAAGATCCAGAGCAAGATTCTAATAAATTTCATGTAGTTATAGCCAACCTCTCTGGCGATCCAGCTGATTGCTAAAAATAAATAAAAAACAACATTTTTAATTAGACAATGCACTTAAACAAGGGTAGTATATGAGGGCTAGTTAAATTTTAGGAGACACATAAATGGCAACAAAAGTTAAGTTAAAGTTACTTAGTGACAAAGCAGTTATTCCATCTAGAGCGCACAAGACAGATACGGGCTATGACCTAACATTCACAGAGGTTCATAAAATTGATGGAGATGTAATATTTTTTAAGACTGGAATATCAATGCAGCCATCAAAAGGTTATTACTTTGAAGTTGCTCCAAGAAGCAGTATATCAAAGCTGCCTCTTTCTATGGCAAACTCAATAGGAATAATAGATGAAAATTACACTGGAGAAATTATAATTCCAGTTAGAGTGCATCATTCTAGCATGGGGTTTGCCCCAAAGTCAACTAGCTACCCAAATGGTTTAGTTCAAGCTTTTGGTGCACGGCCACAAACGATGCTTTCTTTGGCAGGCTTAATTTTGCAAAAAAAACCATGTCTTTTTCAGGCAGTTTTGAGAAAGAGATTATCCTGTGATTTTCAAGTAGAAGATCTTGAAGAGACTGATCGGGGGGACGGTGGTTTCGGCAGTACTGACGAAAAATAAGGCTAATTTTACTCTATAATATATAACTCTAGCCAAATTGGAGGATGTTATGGAGAGTTCCCTCATGGAAATTATGGCCCGCCTCAGAGGTCGCGGAAATACCAGTGCTTATAATTTTTTAGACTATATATCGAAAAAATACTTTGGAGATAATGCTATGGGCACAACAACGCAGATGGCACTTGACTTTTTGGAAGATTCAGACAGAGATACTCTGCTTATCATATTGTCTGAGATCGCGATATAAAAAATTTAGATATCATAGTTACATTGTTGGTATTAAAATAATAGAAAGAATTTTTGTAATCCTTTTGATTGCGATTGGCATGAAGATGCTTATAAACTCATTGATACTAAGCATAGATATGGCCTCGAAGTCTTTGGTCTAGCAAAGTCTAAATTATGCAATAAGCAAAAAAATAAGATTATGAGTACAATATACGCTGAGTGATAATATCGAAGGAATTGCTAATGCCGCTAGTCATTGTAGAATCTCCAAATAAATGCAAAAAGCTAAAGTCCATACTTGGGCAAAATTTTGTTGTAATGGCCTCAGTGGGCCATATTATGGATCTAGACAAGAAAAACATGGGAATTGATACCGAGACATGGGGTGTCACCTATAAGCCTAACAGGGATAAGAAAGATGTGATATCCGGCCTTAAGGCGGAGGCAAAAAAGCATGAGGATATTTATATTGCAACAGATGGAGACTTCGAGGGTCATGCTATAGCTTTTAATATAAGGGATATGCTTCCAAAGCGAGGGAAGAAATATCACAGATCGGTCTTTCCGACAATTACCAAAAAAGATGTCTTAAATGGAATTAAAAACCCAATAACGTTCGATGAAAATGCACTAGC
>CEPH01049875.1_pt1 | contig 36112 bp, 43 predicted proteins | sample 530571 | NCBI WGS metagenome assembly CEPH01 (sample SAMEA2620413, study PRJEB7988) | marine metagenome | biome: marine biome (ENVO:00000447); feature: surface water layer (ENVO:00002042); material: "saline water (ENVO:00002010), including plankton (ENVO:xxxxxxxx)" | depth 5 m | reverse complement strand
CAGACGCAAAATACTCCCCGCCCTTCGATGTTTCCCATCGTCCTGCAGCCTTAGAATCCGCTCGCAATGAAACATCTTGAAAAACTTTCTTATAGTCTTCAGTATCTACGAGGTCACGAATCTTTCTACCAAAACGCACCGCTAGTTCGCCCGTATGCGTTGCCTGAATTATCTTTAAATCAGGTTTAAGGCCCAAGAGCCAAGATGGAAGAAAATACGACGACATTTCTGACTTCGAATGTCGTGGCCCCATGTTGATAATTACGCGTTTTAATTCACCACGCGCAATACGATTAAACGTCTGAGACATTTTACGATGGTGCGCACCCTCAATAAACGAAGGCCACATCGTTCTAACGTAAGTTAAAAAGTCCTCGCGCGATTGTTTACGGACTTCACGTTGTTTTAGCTCTTCGGCGATAACAAACGCAAGTTCAGCTTTTTCGCGGGGTAAGTGAGAAAAGTCGGGGTTATCGAGCATCTTCAGCTAAAAGCCTTGCCATTGCTGCTGCGTTATCGGGGTTTGGAGCGTAAAACTCGTCAAAAGTATTCATCATCATCTGTACCGCACTAGCATCTAAAGTACCGTCGCCTTTTTCTATCAAACCCTTAATTATTTCGTCTGGCGTAGCGTCGTCTGCAAACCCATAAAATTCTCTTAAACTACCCGGACCCTTTTCTTTTAAGGTGTTGGCGAGGATAGAATCCTCTAGACCACCCTGCTTATATGCTTCTGTAAAAATTTTACCTTTTTCTTCGTGAATTAAACGTCGCGCTTCAAACAAGTCAAGGTTTTTATTTTGTTTCATAAAGTCTAAAAGGATATAACTGTTGAGCATTTCGACAGGCTCATCCTCTAAAGCATCTACATTTATTTTCGTCGTATCAAAATCTAAGTCTGCAATTTCTCCTAAATTCTTCGGCATTCCTTGTGGCGAATTTTCGTAACGAGAAATTAACCGGTCTATGGCATCGCTCATATCATCTAAATGATAAAGATTTTGGTATAATTTTTCTTCGGTTAACCCCATATTAACATAATTATCAGAACTCTTTTTTAGAACACCATCATAAACTTTAGATAATTTTTCTCTAACAAACGGTAAACTATCTAACAACTTCGAACCTGTAATATTCGGTACAGCTTTTGCTGCTTTTGCAGCTGCGCCTATCGGTAAATCAGCAATACCTTTTGCTACAGCTGTCGTTGCAACAGGTAATGCCGCTAACCCTTTTACAACAGCTCGCCGCTGTAAATCAGGGTTATCTGGTGCCGCCGTTTTTGGTAAAACTTTCCTTCCGGCTTTAATTGCAAGGCCCAAAGGTCCAAGACCTTCGAGCGCACTTAACCCAACTATACCAGCCCCGAGACCTTTACCAACTAAATCGTCGGAGCGCTGGTACATCCGCGCTCCTTCTTGACCGCCGAATATAGCTCCCGCTGGAGTAAAATCAGCAATACCCATAGAACCAAGCATCGTTGGCGAACTTTCGTCGCCAAAAATATCTCGCGCTAAATCGTAAGACCGATAATTATCCATACCGAACTTATCGCGCAAAAGATTTGCAACGTATTGAGTAGAACGCTCACGAAACGTAGGATTATATGCGCGTAGCTCTGCCATTACCTTCTTGGCCTATTACGACCTTTCCGTCTATCTCGTGCCGCCTGCATTTGACGAGCAACTTCCATATCGTATGCGTCCTTGATTTTTTGAAATTTTTCTGGTTCCATCGCATAAAATACGCCGGGGTCAATACCATAGGCTTGCGCAACTTCTTCTTGCGGATCAAGCCCTGTACGGTTAGCGCCAGCAATAAGATCTAAAGGTAATGCCGCTATACCCGCACCTTTTAATAAATATGGTAATGCTACTTTACCCGCGTCCCTTGCAGCTAAAGCACCAGCGATACCAACATTACCGCGCTTAAAAGTTTCTTTTATATTTATCTTTCCGCGTTTATCTGGAGAAAATACCCCCTCGTCGATCACGAGTCCTAACATGTCTTGAAACGCATCAGCGGGTAGACGACCCTCTAATAATAAACGACGAAGGTTAGAAAAGTTATCATCGGTCTTATTTAAAAACCGATAATATTCCTCCTCAGCAATATTCCTAGGAACACCGTTTTCTAAATTTAAATCGAGAACTGTTTTAGCGTGGTCGTATTGCGCAGCTTTAGCTGCGTCAATTATTTCTAACGGCGTCACCTCCATTGATCGTGTAACCGCTCCACCCAAAAACATATCCGGAGGGTTCATCGGGTAATTTCTTGCTTTTTGAGGAGTAAAGCCATACCAATTACCCGCTGATTCAAGGGTATTTAATGGTTGACCTGCGCTTTTAATTAAATTTTCTCCGCGATACACACGAAATTTTTCGTCGCCTGTAAGCATTGGCGACTTCTCATCAAAAAAGTATTCTTGTGCTTTAAGCGCTTCGCCGTACATATCTTGATATGCACCAAGCGACCGCGCATAATTTTGGGCAAACTGTCGTCTTGCCGCTTTTTGCTGTATTTCACTAACAGCTTCTTGCGCTGGCGTCTTCTTCGCCATACTACACCGTTACGTTAAAGTTCTGACGCGGGTCCATGTTTTGAGAAAATAAATTACCAATACCTAAATCTTGTAACGGCATTTTAAAATCAAACCGTGCGCCCGGATTCGGACCCATCGGATTTATATTTAATTGATAACGCGGCCCATCAGGAGTACCACCGCGTAATTTTATACCGGGATCTTCCTTTAAATAATCTTCTGCTAATCGCCGTAAATTTTGAAGTCCGGGATTATTAAGAGTGGAACTTATATCTGCAACTTCAAATGATCCGGGAATCGGTTCTATTGGAGCTTGCTGCGTTGGCGTACCTGTAATACCACCTTTTATTTGCTGCTCACCCTCTTTTACCGCACTACCTCTATTAATAATTTCATCCGCTTTTGTAGAAACTTTATCTAAGAGCCTTGAACCTTGCTGTTGTAAAAAATCAGTCTGACCACCAGTAAGCGCGTCTAAAATACCGCCGCGTAATGGTGTCGCTCCTTCAGGAACAATATCGCCAACACCCATAACCCGTGTTGCACGATCCGCCGCTATACCCGCCCCCGGTAATAATACTGTAGATAATCCTGCTGCTAAACGATCAGCACCTGACATCGGTGCGCGATACGCCGTTGCAATACCGCTCGTAGTTCGTTCGCCTGCTTTTAACCCCGAACGACCAATACCCCGAGACGGATCACCACCGGCATCAGAAGAATACCCCGGTAAATTTGGATCATTAAAAGGGTTTATTGCTCTAGCGTAAGCAACGTCCATAACTTGTTGACGTTGGCGCGGGGTTAAATCGTAATTAACCTGACCACCCGTCGCGTTCGCTAAACTTTGGAAAAATCCGCCAACCGCAGAAGGAGGCCGCGCTGTACCATACGGATTTTCAGGCGTAATCCCAAAACGCTGGGCCGCGTCAATTACATCATCTGGACTATTAATCGCCGGAGTACGATACCGATAACCACCACCAGAAGGATCTCCCCCAGCGACAGCTTGATCATATGCTCGCTTTTGTGCCTCTTGAAACCCTACGCGTTCACCGCTGTCTAATTCAACAGAAGTTACACGACCAGTCGAATCGGTCTTGATATTTCTACCAGAGCCTAAAGAATACACCATATGAACGATCGCCCAAGAACCATGGATCTTTAACCAAGATACATGAATCAAAATAAAAATAAAATGGGGGTAGGAGAAGGTTCCTTGGACTTTCTTACTATTTTATGGGGTGAGGGCGGAAGGTTCCTAATCCAAAAATTCATGCTGCATTATTCGAGCGACCTAAGCCTAAAGACTTTTTTATGTGCGCGGCGCGTTTTTAGGGGGTAGGGGGTTAAAAAAGCCCGCGCCGGGTAGGGCGCGGGCTAGAGGGGGTATTAGCGGCGTTTTAAGCCGGTTAGGGCGGGGTTACCCCCGCCCCTAGGGGCTAGGCCCCCGTAGTGATTAGCCCCGCGTCTATGAGCTTCTTACGGTAGAAGGTCAAAATACGGGTAGCGCCCTGAGTAGTAGCTAGGGTTGACTCAGGGCTATCAAGCCTATCAATCAACTCAGCCTGAGTAGCGCTAGCGCCTAGCTGATCAAGCTCATATAGTATAGCCTGAGCCTGAGCCGGTAGCGGCTTATCAAGAGCCGCTAGCCGCGCTACTACGTCATCGGCCAACTTGAGCTTGACGTTATTGCGCCCCTTAGCGCTAGGGGCGGGTACACCGCACCGGGCCACGCTAGCCGGGTCAACGGTAGGGGTTACAGTAGCGCCGTTAGCGGTAGGCTTTTTGACCTTAGTCATTACATCACCTCTTAGGTTGAAACCCTAAGGGGCCAACCCCCTTAGGTGCCTACTATTATAGGGGGCTAATCTAGTATTACAAGCCCTAAAACGAAAATTATTTAAATTAATTTTTTACGCCCATTTTCGGCCACACACCGTGAGTCAATCAAACAAACAAACAGCGCGAGTCAACAGCTCTCACATATGTCTGTTCTCTCTCGGTCGGTGGACCATTAGATGATGATGAAGGGATGATGAAGCCCAGTCAGTCACTCAAACCACAAGGCAAAAGAGAAGGGGGCCGAAGCCCCCAGCCCTTACTCATAGTGCGGTCGACAAGGCGGATAGTCACGAGGTGCGTGCTCCTCGACCAACGCCTCGCAATAACGTGTGTTGAGCTCACCGCCCTCGCCACTAGGCATCCGACCAGTAGTGTTGATGCAGTCGGCCACGTAACGAGCAAGCCCGAGCGTGACATACGCCATGACGGTCTCCCCGTTATGACGGTAGTCGTAGTACCAACCACCTTCTTCCGGTCCGCCGTATGCGCGACCGGTGCCATAAATGTTCACAAGATAAAGAGTGCTTGCCATTGTTTCGTCCTCCTTACGCTACTTCGTATTGATCGTAGTCGTTCCAAATCTCTGAAACGTCTTTCGGCGCAAACTCGGCTAATCTAAAGCCCCATGTTTCGCTCGGCTTGCGATCGTATCGACGCCACTGTTCGCAGGTCACTCCGTCCCCCTCGACTCGCGTAACGTGGTAGATTTTTACGCCGTCGTCGAGTGCACCCAGCTGATTTAAGCCGGTAAGAATGCGAGAAATATCTTCGAACATCGACACCGTATGTACGACGGTGTAGTTTTTCTTGCCGTGGTTTACAATGATCAGCATCGCTTTCTTTCTCCTTAAAGCGTTAACCTAGGCTTATATTATAGTAAGCACCGTTAGCGAAATATATCGCAAAACCAGCAAAATTACGAAAGCCCGAGCGCGAGTCAATCAATCAGACAAACAAAACTTGGTTCCAAAACCAAAGTTTTGGAAGTCAGTCAGTCACGCAGCGAAAGCATATGATGATGAAGGCACCGTCAGTCAGTCACTCAACGGCACGGGATGATGAAAGGGCGGTCAGCGAACCGACCGCCCAGTCATATTAGGAGTAGGTGATGAAACCGTCTTCCATCAGCGCTTTGCGATAGAAGGTATAAATGCGCTTCGGTGTCTGCACAGTCGCGAGACCGTGGTCGAGCAGCGCATCAACGATCTGCTCTTGCGAAGCTTCGCCGCCGAGCGCCTCGAGCGTATCGAGAATAATGCCAGCCTGCTTAGGAAGGCGGCGATTTTCGACAGTCTTGGTGATCAGCTTAACCTTGCGACCATTGAACCCTTTCGGGGCCGGTGCAGGAATGCCGGAGTTACCGGCGGGATCGACAACCGTCAGCTCGGTCTTCTTGGCGACGGTCTTCTTGGCCTTTGTGGAAGTGGCCTTCTTCTTTGCTGCTGCAGCCATTGCTTTCTCCTTTATGACTGTTATGGCCAAGCACCTCGCTTAACCATGCTCTTAGTATAGTATAGTAAGACCAAGAAATAAAGCGCAAAATAGACCAAAATTATCAGCACCAGAAAAGGCGGCAGTCAGTCAATCAGTCTATCACTCAGTCAGTCGGTCAGGCAAAGCTGGCTCAAAATCAATTTCCAATCAATCGGGGCAACATGTTCGAAAGCACATGATGATGAAGCACCATGCTCCATTAATCGTAGTGAATCAACACCACGGTGTAACGTCAAAGCATTATGTTTTGAATGAGCTATCAGGATCCATGAACGACCGCCGGTTGCTGCCCGTCGCATGTGCCAAGAACATTGAAAGGGAGTCAGTGAAACATTATCAGTTGTGGTACACTTGAGCTCAATCCAAAACTCGTGGCCACACCAACAACCGTTGACGTCAGGTACTCCCTGCTGCAGCGCTCCCGTCTCGATCCTCTGCCAATGAACCTTGGGTAGGTTGGTCTTCAATGCTTGGTATAATTTCTTCTCGGTACGGTACATCGTTCACCACTTGCATATTGCCACCGTCAAGCAATTCCTGTAACTTTGATCTTAGTTCTTCATCGGACATCGACTCGACTTTGTTGACGGTGACTTCCTTCTTCTCGATATACAAACCCGCAGCCTTGCCACGTGAGATCTCAGCAGAGATAGCCGAAGATATCTGACCGGAATCCACGGCTTCGTCACGTAGACGGGAAAGTTCAGTAAGATGCGATTGCATCGAGACATTTTGACGCTCGGCCTCTTTTCGCATCAAATCTATGATATGATTACGGATGAGAGGATTCCTGCGAAGCAAGGCAGAACCTTGAGCTTTTGCGCCAAATTTATGTTTTGTGAACCCTGATCGGCGAGCGGCTTCAGCACCAGACAGTCCTTGAACATACAGCGAACAGAACTTTTTGTGGCGTGGCGAGAGCGGACGATGTTTCTTACCATCAGGTGCAACCCAATAATTGCCACACTCTGATGGAGCCATAGGCGTATATTCAAGGGATTCCAAGGTGGTTACTTCATTAGCCAAGACGTTGCCTCCAACTACTTAACAAAGTAAAGATAGCAACAAATCTTACCCGCCGCAATGTCAATCTCCAGTGAGTTTTAGAACATAATTAGAAAGATTGTTCCGCGACGGCTTATCGTTCGAGACTGTTATCATAACAGTAACCATTGTTATCATAACCAAGAACCAAGGTAAAAGAACCACTTACAAAGAAATTATGACATTATGAGATTATGATGGAGGTTTACACGAGTCACTCACTCAAACCTACGGGGAGAGCATTGGGGGCCGAAGCCCCCAAGTTTAGTCTCGATGGTCAGAGATCACGGCACGCGCTTCATCGAGCGACTTTACATATTTGAAAAACGTGGTGCCAGTCTTACGAACTTTCCACCGGATACCAGCGACAGTCCGTGCAGCACCGATGATTGGTGTAACCGCGTAGCCGCCATCAGAGATATATCCAGCATTCCCAACTTTTTTTAGCACGACTTTTTCTCCCATCAGTTAGTCTCGTGAACCATACGACCGACGTGGTCCCACTCGTCGTGATCGTAGAAATACGCGAACGTATTCATGTCGTCAGCTAGGTCTACAGCGACGGCGATAGTACCATCAGGCCAAGTGCCTAGCTCGACGAGCCGCTCGATATATCGCTCGATTTCTTTGAGACTAAGCCATGGGCCACCCATGAACCTACGCTTATTGGTCTCGGCATTTTCGGCAAAGAGTGCGTACATCATTCTTTCTCCTGTAAAATATTTACTATATTATTATAGTAAATCAACGTCGCGAAAAATATCCCCAAAATAGTGGAAGGGGCCAGCGCAAAGAACACTGACCCCTAGTTAAATGTTCAACTCTGTTCTTTCGGATCCCTAGTACCAGAGTTATCGGACTCCTAGGTTCACGTCCCTGAACTTGCATAGGTGCAGGGCGACCTGATGGAGCCAGTGAGCGTGCGGAACACTGGCTCCACCGTTTCGTCAAGCAGCTTCCGCGTACTCGATAGCTTTCTGAAGACCACGGGCCTTACGCGAAGCACCGGCACCAAACCAAGCTGAGTGCATGGCGTTACCGGTCTCCTGACCGCGACGCATATGGTCCTCGACGAAGGTCACACCATTTAGTGCGCCCCACCATGTACCCTTGGCTGCTTTGAGCGTAGCGCCGGGCGACTGGTCGATCGCTGTCATGACCATGTCGGCTGTACGCGTAAACTTCTCGCGCATGACCAGCTCGGGGTCTTTGGCCTTTTCGACGAACAGATCTTTCTGATACAACTCGGCAACGAAGTTAGCGACCGACTCACCAGTAAACTGCTTCGAAGCGAGGAACTCAGCCTGCTCACGGAACTCCTGCTGGCGAGCCTTAGAGAGACCAAGAGCCTCCTCAGCAGCCTGACGGACATCCATATCGAACTCACGAATATGTGGCATACGGAACGCTGCACCGCCGTCGTTTAGGGCGACGGTCAATGTATTGTTACATACAACACGGATCGGTGTAAACTTGATGACCATTGCCTTACCGGCGACGTGCGGCTGGTTAATCAAAAGGTAACCTTTGACCTCATCGCCACCCGGCAACTGGAAGTCGGCAGAAATCTTAGCAAGACCCCAAACTTCCGAACCGCTGCGAAGCGAACCAGCTGTCTCCATAGTCATGTGGCCAGCCTCCGTAAACTTCTTGAAGAAGTCGAAGATCTGCTTGTTTTGGATAGGGACGTAGTCGTCACCACAATGCGAAAGGATGCGGTTATCGCTATCGCGGACAATGAAGTGGTGGCCTTCGGCTTGCATAACGCCAACACCCTCATGCCACTCGCTCTCGGTGAGCGTATAAGCAGGACGCTTAGATACAGGCCAATCGAGATCAGCGGCTTGCATCATCTCTTCAGGTGTCAAGTTAGGATCAACCGGAACACCGAGACCATGCCAAGGAACTGCTCCTGCATAAGCCATTGTTTCAACTAAATGTGCCATGTCACTTTCTCCTTTGATTGCATAGCTTACTTCTTACTATATTAGTATAGTATGCAACACGCGGCAATAAAACGTCAAAACGCTGCCTTTTACCGACATAATTATCATGTATTTTCAAATTACAAACGAGACAGTGAGCCACACCTTCTTTCCTTGGCTCACGGAATGCAACTAAACAACGGGGGCATTGGTCAGCATCCAATGCCCCCTGAATCCTTCCGGGATCACCGAAGCCCTGACGATCATCAGACATTAGGGATGAACAGGGCGGATAAGAAGACGACGGCTAGAAGAGCCAAAACCCAAGAAAAGATCGTGCTAAGAAGGATCTTTGGTTTTTGAACAACTAATGGAGCACGGTTACCATTAGTCGTATGGTTAAGATGTAAGTACATCAATGACCGCATCAATGGTTTACTTTGATGTTCCATTTTCAATCTCCTCAGTATATTGTCTGACTTGATTTAACCGTGCGTGTAGCACAACTTGAAAGTTACAATCCGAACAGCATCGGCCTTCGTTAACCGGCCAAGCATTATGACCTTTCGCCCAATAGACAGTCCCGTCAGGGAGCCTCTGCCTGTCGATAGGTCCGTGACAAATCGAACACTTCATTTTTTAACGACTCCTCTCGCTTCTTCAAGTTACAATGGATCGCCCTGTTAAAAGTGTAGGGCAGGGTTTCGCTTCTCGCAAACATCGCATCGACGAACTGGTCGATCTCAATGAAAGTTAAGCGGCTGACGACCTCGGCGAGATCGTCCATGAAAGGATCTTTCTCAGTCATTAGTCTCTCCAAAGAAGATCGCGTTATGAACACCGATCGGTTTATTACGATCGAGCTTCAACCTACCGTCGACCCAATCATAAAAGCCATGGATCTGAGGCAGTTTGTATTTACGCGCTTTTAAGACAACGATCTGGTCAACGACGTCAGGGTCGAACGCTTTCGTTAGATACGCTTCAAGGTGTTTGATCGAAGGACAGTTAGGCGTAAGCCAGAAACCCTCAGCATCTGACAGATGAACTTGAGCCGCATACATCATGACGCCCTCTTCGAATAAATGAAGACCTCGCGGCCTTCTTCAAGATCGTGCCATTCGACGGTACGACCCCGCTCTTCAACGCGGTACAACTCTTCAAGATGCTGACGCATATCAGAGATTTCGTCTTTATGGCTGAGGTGGACCATTTCGATAGGCGTACCTTCTTCATAAACAGCAAGGTAACCGATGGATGGCTTTGGTGTGAAAGTGGAATTCATTTCTTTCTCCTTTTACATTCTTACTATATTAGTATAGACGACCATAAAAAGGAAAAATATCTCAAAATAAACAAAATAATGGAAGGTGTTCCGTGGCTTTGATGGTGCATGTATTAAGGCAGACCCATCTTTTATTCAGCGCTATCTCCCAAAATCACAGGATCGACCCAAACGTAAAATCGACCCCTCGGGGGAGAAGATAGACCGAAAGCCACGGCCTTGTATCTCACTTCGTCTTAACCGGATGACATTGGCGTCTCCACGGCTCTTACGAGTACCGTCTACCTTTCGCGGCCTCTGTCTCGAAGGGCTACTTTCGTAGTTTCGAGGTTAGCGTACAGAGGTAGGAAGCAAAGGTAGTCACAGTTTCCACCGCTATCATCTTTTACTGACGCCCCAAAAAACATCAGTGGTGTTTACTCAGCTGGGACGAGGTCGAACCTTTGGCACCCCGCCCACGGAAAGGTGCTATGTGTCTGCGCCCCCCTTATCCCTAAAATCACGGATGTCCATCAATGGTACATCACTTTGTTCTGGAGCGTATATACCGCCGCCCCAATCTTTTCGACAAAGACAGCCATTCCAGCCAACTTTGTAATCGAATATCTCTTCTGCAGTCATCAAATCTATCTCAACGCGCACATGACCACCATCTCTATAATAATGTGGTGCAAACTGCCGACCGTAATAACGGTCGGCAGAGCCACGGTCATATGGTGAACCGTGGGATTTATTCATGACGCAGCCCTCATAAAGTCGCGCTGGTACTGGTCGAGGATTACCTGAGTAAGCCTAACAGGCACGGTATCATCAAGGTCTTTCGACACATACCTACCGAAGTCAGTAAGAGACCACTCAAGGTCACGAGACCCAGCAGAGATCGGACGCGAAGTAATCAACCCAATATCACGCGGACGACTAAGTACCGATGATAACGAATTATCGTGCATATACCCAATAGCCGAAGCCAACTGAGAAGTACGCAAGAACCCAAGCGACCGATTACGGTACAGGCAAATCAAAACCTGCCAAGTACGATACATCGAACGCTGGTCGTTAGAGACCCGGTCATGAAGAAACGGAACTATCGTGCCGTCCTGACTAGCAACCGGAGCAGGAAGCGCCTCCAGCTCAGCGAACTCTTCCCAAACGTCGGGATAATTCTGAGCGAGAAGAAAAGCAATCTGCTTTGAAGGAGTACGGAACTCTTTCTCTGCGATCGCCCTAAGGACGCGGTAAGTCGGAATCTCAACAGCCACCGACTTATGGCTCTCAATATTTGTCATTTAGCTTTCTCCCTATATGACAACTTTGTCGTTAATGAACGCTTCATTAACTATTAATATAGTAAACGATCAAGCTAAAGAAGTTTAGTAACAAAATAAACTATTTTATGAGGAAAAAGAGGCGGCCCGAGAGCCGCCTTAGTTTGGGGAGGAAAAGCGAAGTTACTTCGCCTTTTCAAGGCTGACAGATATCGGATCAAAAAGATAGCCCTCTGTCAATAAATACCACGCTGCACGTGACCCAGTGATATGCCAGTACTTTAAGTCTTCAAGCTCCTTAACCTGACTATTACGGTCGTGGAGAACGACCCGCTCACCATCGTCCCAGATAAAGCCCCAAGCGCAACGAAGATCCCAAGTGCTATCTGGCTTCCATGTTCCACCGGCTGAGATACCTAAACCGTTAGGGAAATGGTCAGGGTGGATATCGGGGTGGCCGAGATACGACTCTAGGTCAGAGAACGATGCCTCGCCAAATCCAATCAAAGGGTATTTAACGAATGTCTCAATGATAAGCTCCTGAGACATTGGCTTCGGATCCATCATCATTTGTTTCAGTCGGCCCATTACTTTCTCCTTTTGATCTGGGTCCATCCATTGACGCCGAGATATCCTGATCTCGGCGTCCTCGTCGTCACGATACGGCATAAAGTCGACCATACAACTGATCATGCGCATCGTCTAATCTAGTAGTAGCGTGCTGCATCAGAGCTTTTTTCTGGCCCTTCGCTAACCTAAGGTACATCCCAGCAATCACACGAGTGTCTGCCGCCATCCGTAAGTTAAAAGCATGTTTCTCTCGAGGTGCGTGGTGTGCTAAAGGAAACACACGGGCGGATCGAGCCTCACGAAGCATCTCGCGGTGCCGCTCAACCATCCGACCATAATCCCTCATATGGCCAGCGTAATCATCAAGCATCGAATCAAAGTAACTATCCATTTCTTCCTCCTTAGTGTTTATTAGGGGCGTCCTCGACTAGACCGTGAGCGATAAGATACTCGCGGTAAAAATCGAGACCCTCTGCGTTATCCTCGAAGACAGGCTCGAAGCCGCTACCGATGATAGCTGACGCGAAAAGGTCGGCCTCGGACCGACCCTCCTCGCGCAAAGCTCGCCATATACAAACGGCTAGCGACTGCGAAATCTGTATGTGTTTAGTGGTATCTGACAACTATGCCTCCCTGATAAGGTATTACTATAGTAATATAGTATAGGGGGCAGGGTTTAGTCAAAAAAGCGCAAAAACGTGAAACTTATGGCTCACTATCTATCTGGCTTGCGCTAATGACATGTATATCACCTAACGAATACCCGATAGGATTTTTGCGTCGGCGCTCACGCTCTATAGCAAAACTTATCGCTTGGTCTTCACTCGTAGCATTGATTTTACGGACACGCGTAAACTCAGTAATAAGAACAACTTCATACATTGTTGATTTATATTTTTCATGACGCTTTAACTTATGTGCTTTGAGGCGCGTAGTTTGATTCCGCACCCCTTGTCCAACCCCTCGTACTTTCGGCATGACTGATCACCTTTTCTATCTCCTTAGCGTCACCCCAGTTAGGTCCAAGGTCAACGTCTACTTTGACAGGAACTGCTAACTCGACACAGCTTTCCATGATATCTTTGATCTTTTCAATCTGCTCAGGAGATTCGATCGAAAAGTCTAATTCGTCGTGGACTTGAATATGCGGGACGATACCTTCGTCGTAGAGCATTTGCATGGCCTTCTTTGTCATATCAGCCGCGCTTCCCTGAATGAGTCTATTCATCGCTTTATGGGTAAATGCTCTTTTGATTGCGTTGCCGTGTTCAGCATACGCTGTCTTGTGGTCCATAATTTTTCGTGTACCAAACTGAGCTGGCTCCCATTTATCGAACCGGCACCGTCGCCCTAACAACGTGCGAATACTTCCTTGTTTTGAAGCCCTCTGGACTGCTCGCTCCGATAACTCTTTTACAAATGGTACGCGATCATGGTATTGTGCGAACAGCTCTTTGCCTTCTTCTAATGTAAGTCCGAGGCTATCGGAGAGCTTAGTAACGCCCATTGAATAAAACAAACCAAGGTTGATGTTCTTAGCTTGTTTACGCGGTATCCCTGCCATATCGGCTACGATCTGGTGGAAGTCGGCATCGTCTTGTTGAAAGGCGTCTACGGCATCCTGAGCGCCGCGTAACCCCATCAAATTAGCGTAGTGTACCACGATCCGTGGTTCTTGTTGCGAGTAATCGAACGCGCCCCATTGACACCCTTCTTCTGGAATGAAAAGCGATCGAATCTTTGTGCCGATCTCTGGGTCACGTGCAGGAACTTGTTGTAAGTTTGGGTTCGAATAACTGAACCGACCTGTTACCGTACCGCCGTCGTCTGAGCGCAAAGGATGGAGTTCTGCATGGATACGACCATCAACTTGGTTCGACATTATCATTCCGTCAATGAATGTCGTCCTAGCTTTATTCATCTTCCGCGCTTCAACAATTAACTTAGGCATCTCATGTTGATGCCCTTCTAACCAGCTTTGTTGAAAAGACGGTGCGCCAAGTTCTGTACGCGGATATTCTAAGTTCAAACCATCGAAGGCTTCTTGAATAGATTTATTCGCCCATACTTCAATATTCCGTCCGCATAATTTCTTTATTTGTTGAAGTGCCGCTTCTTCTTTAGCTCGAAACCATTTAGAAAGTTCGTCAGCTTTATCTAAGTCTACTCGTACACCACACCACCGCATCTCGATAAGCAAAGGTGTTATAGAAGATTCAAGGTCGAAGATCGACCACAAATCTTGCCGGGTCATTTCACCCTTTTGCCACTCCCAAAGTTTAAGAGTAAGTGACGCATCTTGCTCGGCATATGGTCCTACATACATGGGGGGTAGTTGATGTAACCCCCCTTTAGCATCAACATTCCACGCTTCGGCGGCATCACGTAAGAGGCTTTCGTCTTTCTTTTCTTCCAGATAAGTTTTACCAAGTGCATTAAGGGCATAGCTAAACCTATTTTCATCAATTAAAGGGGCAGACACCATTGTGTCAATGAGTCGGTTTCCACACAACTCGATACCCTCTCGGCGCATCCAACCAATATCATAGGAAGCGTTATGACAAACAATATCTGCGCCACCTTTGATCTGTGTTTGTAACCAATTTTTAACGAGCTTTTCATTGAGGTTACCTCCTGCTTCATGTTTGACTGGTAAATAACCTGACCAAAAATCTGTAGCTACGGCGTAACCGACAACATGACCCTCGCCCCTCGCCCAACCAGCACCCTTTTCTTTGAGTGAAGGATCTCGGGTTTCGAGGTCGATACATATTTCCTTCGCCGCAGTGAGGTCAGGAAGTTGTTCTGGTGGGGTCCAATCGCTATCAGGAGAGAACAAAGGCTGTTGAAGCGGGTTCTTTGGCATAGCTGGCTTCTTGTCAGATCGCGTCTGATGAGAGCTTACTATGTTATTAGTCACCTTGGCTAGTCCTGTTCCGCATCTCGGCCTCTACAAGAAAGAGATACCGACGTAAGTCACTGATATCATCGACAAGACCCTCGGGCCGACGATCTTCATCCATAGCCGAGAAGATATCGTAATGGTGACCAAGCACCTGCTTTTCGATACGGTCCCATTTACGCGCTAGCATCATGAAAGCACCCACACCGCCGCGCTGTTTCCAACTGTCACCATACGACTCTTCTGAACGTGTAAGTCCAGCACAATCTTCGTCGGCGATGTCCTCTACGGTCTGTAGAATTTTACTTTTTTCTTTCGAGCCATTCGACACAGGCTTTCCTCCAATCAGGTGATTCTATTTCACGGGCTTTATCAACAGCCTCGTTTATCATTTTTTCTTTCCAGAGCCACCAAGCTTCGACCATAGGTATTGCAGTCTTCGGAAAGATCTGGTTTTGATATCCCACATGGGACTCCCCACGGTGGAGCCAATCGAAGAAGAGGCAGACTTCAACGTCGAACTCTTCCCATTTATCGACGAGTGGAACTGGATAAACCCCATACGCTTCATAAGGGTCTGGATAAATCCCGTGAGGAAGTTTTTCATCAAGTGGCCTCCATACATCTAAATATACATGCGGATTACTACTAACTTGATAATAATGCCCAAGTCCCATCCCTATGCAACTGGCTAAATACTCATGAACCATACTAAAGTGAACAGCGTTCGCACCATACATGCCCCAGATCAAATCATTCGATCTGTTCGTTACAGTCATATCTAAATAATAACCGAGTCTAGCTGGTCGGCCCCGCAAGAAAATTTGCGTATTACACGGAACGTCCTTGGATGATGAACCAAGGTCTTGAGTGCAATCCCACATCTGAAGTACGGCGCGTCGGTCTAATGGATTTTTACGCAGTAAGTCGATAACAGTAGATAACTGGTCACGTCCAAACCATTCAGTCCAACGATAACCATACGCACCGTTTACAAGAATACCGTCATCCGAAAAGTCCGCCATCTTCTTAGCGAACATCGTTAACGTGTTTAGGTCTTGCCGACCTGCTATCATCCACAGCCCTTCGATAAAATGGAAAAAGGGATTACAATTACGTTCAGCGCTAAATAGAACGCGCTCATCAGGCCGCTCATAAACAGTCGTAAGGGGCGTCGGGAACGATAGTACTGGACCATTACGCGAGTCTGTTTCTAACAGTTGACTGCTCTCTCGCAAGTTCATAACTGCAATTTGAAAAACTTCATTGACGTTTACGCCCTGTATAACTTTCATGGGTACTTTCCTCTGGGTGCGCCTTCGCCGTTACGCACTCTTTCGTATTTATCAAACTCGCAAAGACTATGCTCGATGTCGCGCATCTCTAATCGTGGTAGGAAATCTTTAGCTAAATATTCGGATGAGCATAGTAAAAGTTCGTGCATCTCCTTCGTAAAGTTATGCTTACGGCTCTTAAAGTTCAGGGGTCTACCGTGTATGCGATTAAGTCCCCGCATCGCACCGGGACCAGCATTAGCCCACGTGTAGATATCGTCAGCCCCGTTTAAAAAATGTGTATGACGCAAGTCAGTAATTAATTCGTATGCCATGAACGCGCCTAGGTACGGAAATTGCATAACAGTATTCCAAGAACCTCGGAGGTTGTTCGAGCGGATATCGTTGGCGAGTTGTTCACGTTGGGGCCAGACACGGTTTATGCACCAAATCACCCCATCAACTTTATCCATCCCGTCAGGAGTTTTAATTATGTACCCGCCGGTCACATATTTAGGTTGCTTCTTGATTTCTTCTCGCGCAATCTCTGGGTTCCATTCGACGTGGAGATTATTAGCAAGAAGGGTTTCCCCTGTTTCAATAAGATTGAACCAGCGGAAGATGACTGTAGCCATAAGAACAGCGTCGTCGCCGTTCAAAGGATTACGCATCTTTTCCCTAAACCAAACGGTTGTCTTGTCGTTCTCTCTAAAGGGATTAGTAAAGCGATACGTCTTTAAAATCTCGTCGTCAGTCCAATGGTTGCGGGAGAGGCCCATATCCTTCTTGAGAAAGATACGGTGCCTCTCCTCCATCCACCAAAAGAACCGTTCAATCGGTTCCATTATTTTTTCCTCAAGATCCAGTTGACATTATTAGCTGTCTCTGGGTACGCCGTGGCAAGAATTACACGTTGCCAGTGCTTATCGAACCGCCCTTGAATATCGTCGATTACATGTTGAGGCCAACGTAAATTAGCACGGTGGTTACGCTTGAAATTATTCATTTGCGTAAACGTGCCGTAGTGCCGTTCGATGGTGTAGTATTTTTCGAGGAGTTCTTTGAGTTCTTCGTACCCCCACTCGTAGACATGGTCTTTTGGGAGGACGTCGTTTGACCCATCATGGTTCGGCGTCGAGACATATGCAATGCCATTCGGACGAAGTTTACGCCACGATGCTTCGATCCAAGGTTCAATGAACTTTCTCCCCATATGTTCGATTACTTCCGTAGTCATGAAGACATCCATAGACTCATCTTCAACAGGAGGTTCAGGGTCTACAGTTAGGTCTTGAAGAACGATCCGACCTTTGTTACCGGTCATGGTTTGAAACCACTTATGTTCTGTGACCTCAAGGTTATCATCAACCCACCAGTCGACCAAACACGCAGGGTCAATATCCATGCCGGTATAACTGTTAACGATGGTTTCTTTTTTGGTAACAAAAGCCTTATAGAGATAACGAAGTGTCCAAACTTCACCACACCCGATCTCAAGAATATCAACAGGTCTGCCTAATTCTTTAGCTTTTCCCATAATGAGCTGGCCCATTTTACAAAACCGACTGATATGAGCCAACTCATCTGGTCGCCAGTTGGCCAGCGTACCAGCACCCGCAATATCCATGCGAGTGTTTTTAGAATTATTCGCGTTCACCGCGAGCTTTTTGCGGATAGAAGCCATTACTCTACTCTCCAAACTCTAATGCCGATCACCTCGTCTTCTTCCCAAATCCTTTGGGTAAAACGAACGCCATCATTACGTTTTTGGAACCCTTGTCGCGCTTGGCTTATACGGTTACCCATACGTTTGATGTCGTCTCCTTCTTCTAGTGGAAGAAAGAACGATTGGCCAACTTTCATTTGAGAAAGCGGATACTTCTTTTCAGCAGGACGCCGATCTGAACCGGTAGGTACAGGGACGTCATCATCAAGTTTTATTTCCATACTGAACTCCTAAAGGGTGGGGGAACGGCAGTCCTACAAGGAGAAAGCAAAACGCACTGCCGCTCCCCCGCATCGAAAGACTAGCTAGGAAATACGGATGTATTCCTTGTCGACCATCTCCCGATGATAGTGTTTGTAGACACGGTCTACAGATTGTTTAGTCGGAAGCTGGCCCTCCAACTTTTCCCAGAACATACCAATAGTGATACCACCCTCACCAAACTCTTCGAGCTTTTCAAGGATAAGCATCATCTGACGCGGTCCTTTTTCTGGGTATTTATTGAAAACGATGGTCGCACCAACTTTTAAACGACCCGTAATGCTACGACCCGCTTCAGCTTTTTTTACCTTCACCATAACCTCTGGTTCCATTATCCTCTTTCCCTTATGATACTTAGACGGCCACCTATGGCGTGGGAACTTTTCTTGTTTCCCGAAATCGTGGTCTTTAGAATACATCCACGAGTCGGGTCCAACTTGAATCCAACCTCCCATAAGCAACCTCCGGTCTTACTTTCTTAAAACCTTAGACTAGGAAACTTTCTTAATAAAGTAGAAAACCCTCTACATTGGAAAATATTTATTGCTCATAGGCTGTACGATATGCAGGTTCTTTTTTGCCCGTGTTAAGCCCACATAAAAGACACGGGTATCGTCATCTGGATTCTTCTCAAAACTTTTCCATGTTCGGTGGGGAATATCAGTAAGGAGCAAAACATTATCTGCCTCGCCCCCCTTTGCTGAGTGTATGGTAGAAAGTTTGACTCGTGGCTTACCAGTGATCTTTTCGCCACGTCTAAGAATAGAAAGCATATAGCTTCGTTCAGAAACTGAAATCGCATCGAACATGTCGTGCCAGATTAACGGTTCATCCAACCCCGATATCTGTAATACTTGCGAAAACGTGAGCCTTTCCGTTGGTGCGCAATTATCGAAGCTCTTCTTTTTCGCGCCCTTGATATACGCGACAGCTGACGTTGCGTCTTCTGGATACGCAAGATGACCACGGCGTAAACGCTCCCAAGCCTTAACCGAAGCGATCTTCTTTTCAGAAACAGAAGGATTGCCCTTCCTTTCAAAGTATATACCAAGGTTGCGACAATGCGCGTCAAGTTCGTTTAATAAATAATTCGATCGGGATAAGATTAACCAATCACCAGCTGTTAGGTCTACATGCTCGAAACTTGCTTCACTGACAACTTGACCTTCCTCCTGCCGGGGGTTCCAAACTTTATCTGTTCGTGTCTTAACACGACGTATTACTTTGTCAGCGATACGGTGAACACTGCGTGGGATACGATAGCTTTGATCCAACACTCGAGCGTTCCCCACGCTCAAAGCAACCAAATGATCCACGTCTGCCCCTGCCCATCTAAAAATGGCTTGGTCGTCATCTCCGGCAATATAGACGCGCTCCGAATTATTTGCCAAAAGTTCTACTAGCTTCCACTGCAAGGGACTGAGGTCTTGCGCCTCGTCTACAAACATGACGTCTAGTTTAGGAGCCAGCTGTTTTTGAACACAGAGGTCTAGCATATCGGTGAAATCATGCAAGCCTCTTGCTTGCTTAAATTGATATAACCCTTTCTGAAACCGTTCTAACGCGAACCAGTCGATATCTTCGTCGTAATGCTGGTGCCATTGTTCTCGTAACGATACGCACCTGAGCCTCGACAAACCTTCGATAAAACTGAGCCGGTCGTCTTTCGATAACATGGAAATCGAACCTTCTTCCATGTCGGAACGACCAGATAATCGCAACCCCATGATGTCATTAAACTCGCGCAATGAATTACCGTTCAAAACAGAACTGCGCGACAGACCTAACATCCGATGACAAAGGGAGTGTAGCGTACGAAAATTCGGTAACTCTTTCGAGGTTAATCCGAAGCGTTCCATCGTCCGGTCACGCCCTTCTTCTGAAGCCTTCTTCGTAAAAGCAAAATACCCAATACGGTCAGGCGGTGTGCCTTTTTGCATTTCTAATTCGATAAGATTCAGGATCGTCGTCGTTTTGCCTGTGCCGGGTGGCCCAAGGATAATCGACCATGTACTTGGGTCGCCAGCCATTAGAACGGTTCTTCTTTCATTTCAGGTGTATCGAATGAACCGTCTTGGCCTGTGTATTCTGGTACAAACCAGACCGTAATCCCCTTACCTTTTACATGAAAGAAATGATGACTCCCACCAAGTTCGCGAATACGAGCGGCTATATTATTTCGACCATAATCACGAAACTGCTGTCTACTAAAATAGTCAAGAAGATCCTTGAGCCTAAAATACGTTTTACCTTCCTCAGTCCAAGGCTTACCTAACAGTAATTCGTCACGACTTTGAGCTTGCGCTCGTTCAGTACAGAACGACTCTAGCAACTCCATGAACTGTCCCTCAACGGATACGTCTTTTGGTACTTCAATAATCGAAACAGCATCGAGTAATGACTGCATCGTATTGCGCCAAGTATTTTGCCGTTGGGTCGGTGGCATAAAATTAAGAGCGTCCATGCACCGACGTTGAAACTTTGTTTGGTTTTGAAGCTCTTCCGTTGTCAACTCTAAGCGGTGTCCCTCTACGTCAAGAAACCAGATCGGAGGTTGGGAGTCCTGCTTTTGTAAATTACCAAACTGCGGCAACCCACCTGACGACCCTACGCCGTAGTCACACGTTCGACAGACCGCTGCATTACAATACGCCGCGATAGGCTGGTCATTACATTTGTAGAGGTAGTCCTTATTATTCAAAGCGCGGATAACGGTCAACACTTCTTGAGCACCTAATGGTGGCTTCATAAACTTGAAGTTAAATTCTTCGACCTTGCGTTCCCAAGTATCCTGAAACTTCTTACGAGCAAACACCCCAAGATCGAATAGACCGTTATTGCGTGTCCCTTCAGGAAAGCCCATCGTACAAAGCGATCGTAAGCATGGCGGCGCACCCTCTAGATCGGGATCCTCATCAGCGTTATGGATGGCTTGTGGCGATAAGTTTTCTAACTCACGGCGTGTAATACGCTTCGACTTAGCGTGTTCGATAAATTCTTCTAGGTCGAGAATACCTTCACCGTCATCGTTATGGCAATAACGTGTTGAAGACGTGCCGCCGAAGTAAGGCATGTTTAGGATATTGCCCCGGTCGCCCTTCTCTAAGAGCAATTTTATTTGTTTCGGAAAAATCTCGGCAGTGCCATAACCAAGCGCAGAAGCGATTTCTTTTAATTTACCCTGCATTACAGACGCGGGTACAGGCTCCGATACAAAACAATAAACATGTGCGCCGCCCGATTTAGAACGCGCAACGACAAAGGGAAGTTCGTTCCTTTTTACTAAACGCTCAACTAAGTCATCGTGTTTGAGCGGGTAACTGTCAATATCTATAGCGCCCCAAACACAACTGTTATCTTCTCGGATCGGTACGATCCCAAGTGATTCTTGACCAGCTAAATGATTTTCCCAAAGTTCTAATAACCTGTCGTCATCGAGGTCTTCGGAAACAACACGATATTGACCCTTTTGTTTACCGGGGCCGTTATCTTCATTAGGACGATAAGAGCCATACGCTAACCGTAAACCTGAAAATAATTCTGCAAAATCTTTCGTAGACATACTCATTCCCTTCCAACAAACCAAAAAGGGGGAGCGAGTTACGCTCCCCCAACATTTTTAGAAGGGAACATCTTCCTTTTCAGAGGAAGTACCAGCCGCCTCGGGGTCTTTAGCCTGTACCTCACCAGCTTTAATCATCTTGAGGAAGTTTGCACCCTCAAGAATCATATCGCGGTTAGTAGCCTGACCCTCTAGACCAATAGACCAACCGTACCATGAGCCACGGTCGTTCTGTTCTGCTACCGTCTTCAACCGGTATTTAAACAAGAACATAGGTGCCTCAACCATTGATCCAGCAGAGTTTTTTACACGCCGCTGTTTCATCTGGCTAACCCATTTACGAGCTTTAGATAGCTGGGTAGAGGTCATTGCAATGACTGCTTGCGTCCATTCGGTTTCATCTGCATTACAAACCATCACATAAAAATGTGCTGTTTCGTTAATGTAGTTACCGTTTTCTAACACAAACTGGCCCCGCTCATTCTTAACGGTCTTCGTTAAGATATCACGGCTATCGTGTGTATTGATAAGGCCACCTCCGCTTTCGCGTGGAGCCCACTCAAGATACTTCTTATTGTAATAGCAAGGGACCACAATAAGACCCTCATCTCCATCTGCCACGTCACCAGTAACAGTATTAAAGATGTTACCTTGCTCAGCGCCTTTGACGTACTTACCGTCATTCTTGTTGAGCTGGGGGCTGAGGGCTTGCAGTAACTGCAAGAACGGGATAGCAAAGTCATCAGACGATGTATCCTCTAGACCTGTACCCAAGGACAGCAGATCATCATCTATTACTGCGACTGCACCGCCGCCATTTTTGATTGCAACTTCGTTTTTCGCCATGGTAAACCTCCTATTTAGCGATCTTTGATTTGAAGCCGGAATACAGACCAAGCAGATCAACAGGTAAATCTGTTCCTGCTTCCATCTGTTCTTTAGCAAACGCCTTCAGAGTTGAGTGGTGAACCGCTTCTTTGGTTTCTATTTTGATACCTTTAGATTGCAGAGCTTCCACTGCGATCATCCAGTTATCGTCACTTTTACCAAATTTTGCTGTTACTTCCCTTTTGATGATGTCACCAAAACCATTATCGACGAGCCACGCATGCGCCTCTTCGGATTTAGCTTTCGTGATGTGGGCTGTAACAAACGGTTCGGCTTTCACCCTAGAGCCATCTGCTAGGCGTATCTCAGATACACCCGCTTCGGCCAAAGCATCAGGAAGGTCGTGTTCTTGTACGACACGAAGTTGTTCCTTCTTGGCTTTCAGTTGACTCTCGAGATCGGCAACGCCGCGCTCAAGATCGAGTTGTTTATTTGCCAACTCAGCAATGCGACGGACTTCACCGTCGGTTGCCTCGACTGCTATGGTGTTTATCGCCTCGCCTCCGAGGATATCGTCAAGGTTGTCTTTAACCAAAGTCTTCTCCCTTCTAAAAGGTTGGTCGTAGAGCTAAGTACCCTATAGTCTGTACCACAGTATTTAAAGGTCGTATTACTGTAAAAGCTCGTCATAATCTCATAATCTCATAAAAAAGGAACTAAGTAGCTGTTACAACTGCATAACTTTCTTATGACAATAGCGATGACTTTATGAGATAGATAAGCCGTCGCGAGAGACTTTCGAGGTTACAGCAAATACTTATGTACCACAGGAACATTAGCTTTACTTGAGCGCTATACTATATTATATACTCGGAAACAGGTAGGTACTTTTTTATGACATTCACCTTTAGAACCAAACCGTATAATCACCAGCTAGAGGCGCTCAAAGTCTCTTACCAAAGCGAGTCGTTTGCGTTGCTTATGGATATGGGGACAGGAAAGTCCAAGGTTCTAGTAGACACGATCGCGTACTTAGATAGCCAAGATTTAATTAACTCAGCTATTATCCTTGCTCCAAAGGGCGTTTACAAAAACTGGGTAGGTAAGGAACTCCCCGCCCATATGCCGGATACAACAAACTACAGAGTTGCGTATTGGGCATCCCCTTTGACGAAAGCGCATAAAGAAGCCATCCGAGAAATATGGAGGCCAGACGATAACCTACATATCCTCGTTATGAATATCGAAGCGTTATCTACTGGGAAAGCTGAGGAAGTCGCTACCAAATTTATTTCTTCGCACGGTGGTTCGACACTAATTGCTGTAGATGAATCAACAGTAATTAAGAACCATAAAGCGCGTAGAACGAAAGCCGCTATCCGTATCGCTAAACGCTGTAAGTACAAGAGGATTCTTACAGGATCGCCGATTACTAAAACACCGTTAGATTTGTTTGCGCAGTTTCAGTTTTTGGGCGAACAGCTACTAGGTTTCAAATCGTATTATGCTTTTTGCGCCCGTTACGCGGACATGATAAAACGAAGCGCGGCGGGTGGTTCGCATCAATATAATCAGATTCTTGGGTTCCGTAACCTCGACGAGCTTACTGAATCTATTAAGCCTTATTCGTTTCGAGTTACAAAAGAAGAGTGTCTCGACTTACCGGAAAAGACATATACGAGGCGTTCGATCGAGTTAACGCCTGAACAAAAGAAAATGTACAACCAAATGAAGAAGACCGCTGTGGCGTTGTTAGACGACATGGAAATGGTAACTGCGAACGCCGTCATTACGCAGCTTCTTAGGCTACATCAAATTAGTTGTGGTTTTGTAAATACGGACGACGGTAACATCGTGCGGTTTAACAACAATCGTATGCCAGAGTTGCTTGCTATTTTAGAAGAAGTAAACGGCAAAGCAATTATATGGGCTAATTACCGACACGATATTATGGCTATCGAAATGGAGTTAGCAAGAGCCTATGGCTCAAATTCTGTAGCTACTTATTTTGGGGATACAGATGGTGAAGCACGTCAAGGTATTGTTGAGCGTTTTCAAACAGACGAAGATCTAAGGTTCTTTGTTGGACAGCCAAGAACAGGCGGGTATGGATTAACCTTAACTGCTGCATCAACAGTAATTTATTATAGTAACAGCTACGATCTTGAAGTAAGGTTACAGTCAGAAGACCGTGCGCATAGAATAGGTCAAACGAACGCGGTTACCTACATCGACTTAATCGCACAAGGCACGGTCGACGAAAAGATAGTCGGTGCTCTACGCAAGAAGATAAATATCGCAACAGAAGTGCTAGAGGAAGATTGGAAAAAATGGCTGATCTAATTGATGAGTTCAAACAACTTAGAAAAGAGTCTGGACTCTCTCAAAAAGACGTCTCCAAAGATACGGGCGTAAGCCTGATTACTGTATACACATGGGAAGCTAAACAGCGGCAACCCACCTTGTCGAACTTCAATAAGGTTCTAAACAAGATGGGTTACGAGGTCACTATCCGACCGCTCGCATCCGCTGAACCAACCGCTCAGCACGGTTAGTTACTTGCTTATACCAACGTGAGTCGACCATCTCGTCTGCGGCTTTTTGCCAATCTCGAGCGTCGACACCGGCTTTCATACCCTTAAATTTGGACAGACGTGGGTAGCCAAGGTTAAACATCATATTGGCTATGATCAACTGTGCTTCTTCAGGCAAATCACCAAAGTCTTGGTAGAGATTTTCGCAGTCGTCAAGGACGACTTGAATATCTTCTTCAAACGCTTCTAATACACGTTCGGAAGAAACAGCGGCTCCTACCTCTAATCCATATTCGGGATCGTTCTTACGAATAAGGTGACCAATGCCAAAGGTTGGAAGATCAAGATGATCTAGATAGACAGAGTATACACAGCCTTCGTCTGCCTCTAATTCTCGTTTTAGTTTATCTGTATCCATTTACTTCTTGAGTCCTTTTATCCCACGGAGTCCAAAGGAAGCTGCGATTGACGCATACATAGCCCATTGAAACCAATCTGGTGTTGTTGATAATACTTCGAAACCTCTATCGACATAAGGTTGAAGCGGCGGTATAAAACACATTGCAATGATAAGAATAAACAAAATTGTCCAAGCTTCATCCTTCCAGCTATCCTTGCTGGCTTCAGCCATAATCTTTTCCCAGCCAGCCTCATGCGTAGCGGCGACCTTCATCACCTCTGCTTCGGCCTCTGCCTTAGCGACCTTGACTCTAGATTGTGCAGCTTTTTCTTCTGCCTTACCCTTGAGCCAACCGCCAGCTAATTCAGTTATCGCGGGTATCAGAGCCTGTATCATTTTGTCCTCTAATATATTTTGACAAGTTCGGGGTCAACATTTTTCGGTACGCAATATGAAGTAACCCTGTCTTTGGGGTTGATATTTTCGATACTTCGATAATTTCCGTACCGTTTCGCAACTTGGTTGGCGAAATAGTTACAATCCACAACTGAGTAGAAATACATATCTCCGCTCACTAACGATCTAGTATCACCGGTTCCTAAGTAAACCAGTAACAGAAAAGCATGAACCATTGATCATTTCTTTTCAGACCCTAACCATACTGCGAACGCGCCAGTCATTGCTCCACTAACGACACTCACCATGGCACTTTGTTGTGTAGTAATGTCTTCAAGTGACATTCCCCATTCGATTACACGAATATACATAATCGTCATGACAAACATCATAAAACGAGGAAGGATTTTCCATTGTAATACTTGTTCAGCACTCATCTATCTAAACCTTTTAAGAAGACAATAAACCAAACTAAGACACTTACAGCCCCAGCCAAAGCTAGTCCAACGATCCCCAGACCTATCTTTTCTTTTAACTCTGCGGCACGGCGCTGTGCAGCTTTTTTAGCGGCAGCACGCCCACTTCTAGCTTCTTCACAAAATTTTTGATAGTCTCGCCACATACCGGGGCGACCAGCGTAGATCATCAGTTCTTTTAACTGCTGTTCTTTTTGTTTAATCTGTTCAAGAGCCATAAACTCTTCGAGATCGTTACCTCCGACACCCCGCGCTCGTTTTTTATTACCAGACTTCGCCAGCTCGTCTTTTGCAGAAACAAAATCGCCAATGGCTTTTCCAGCCTTAGCGATATCATTTCCGTTTTGCACGCATTGCTTAATTACTGCGAATGCTGCATTTGCGGCTGCAAGCTCTGCTAACACAATTTCCTCATCGTGTCATCATATCATTAAGGATTTCAGCGGCACTGGATCGTTTAATAGGTAAAGACGAATCACTCGGCTCACCCCTGTTTTCAAATCCTATGCCATCAAGATCAAACTGAAAAATTCTACCAATACTGCGTTCGACTTCTCTTTGCGTTATAACACGACCTGAAGCCTTACGAGTTACCTTTGCCATCTCGTACATAGCCCTCGGATCGGTCAGGGCTTGCGTAATCGCGTCCCGCTGCAAATTAATTCTTACTTTTTGAGCAAAGGTCAAAGCTCGACCAGCTCTTGTAAGAGTTCCAACAATACCACGAAGAGCAGCTAAAAACGGATTCATACCCGTTTCTTTTGCTCGCGCACTAACATCTGTAAACGCAGGACGAATTCCATCTAATACTGTCTGAAGGTTTTCGCTGTAATCGTTACCAAAAACTTTGTTCAGCTTATCACGGTTTTCGTTTAGATAAGTTTGCCATGCGTCTACGTCTGGGATATCCCAACCGTTTAACTTCTTTGTTCGAGTCCCTGCCATATCGCGTAAGACTAACGCTTGAAACGAGGCTTTCAAACGTGGCTCTCGATTTAAAATTGGCATAATCTTATCAAGCGGCGTAATCGTATCGCCTTGCCAAACATACTTGAAGAGCTTGTCAGGATTATCTATGGCATCGCCGCCAGCTAGTCGTAATGATTTGTTAACTTCACTAAGCGCTGTTTTATATGAATTTTGGGCATCTAACATTCTGCTAGCTAATCCAGCTGCGTCATCCATGGTTGCGATTTCTGCATCTGTAAGGTAATGCCGCATAACATCACCATACTGTTGCATAAATCTTTGATGCGCAGCGTTATTAACTTCTCGAGTTCCTGTACGACCGGCAGGTTTATAAACAGTTTCTAGCCACTCTCTACGGATTGCAGCGCCAATATCATTTACAAGGTCTGCGTTCTCGGGGTTCTTTTTTAAAATCGCGGCTAGTTCAGCTGTATATTTTTTATCAGGCCCAATGATCGCTTTAAACATAGCCTCTGGTCTTTGAGCGTTGCGCAATGCGGCAATAGCAGAAACTTGCTTGCCTTTAAACATTGTCGCTGATTCTGTAAATAAATCATCAGCAGCTCGTAATTCATCAGCTAATCCGTCTGGAACGCCCTTACGACGAAACAGCGCGTCCCGTGTTTCTTCGATCGCATCAGTAAGCGCTTTGATAGTGCGCGGGTACGGTGCCTCTTCACCAGACTGAGATTTTTTAAACGCTCTACGTTCAAGCGCCCGAAGTTCGCGAAGATCATTGTTTAGTGTCTCTAAACTAACAGGGACTCTTTTTCTAGCGTCTGTTGGGTCTACATAACGGTTAATAATAGTTTCAAGAAGCTGTCGATCTTCTGCGTTATAGATCGCACCGCTTTTAATTGTTCTTAATTCTTCCTTCGCAACATTTACCAGTTTGTTTAGTGTAATACGATTCTTGCCAGTAAGAACAACTTCATCAACGCCAACGCCTGTTGCCTGAGACCAGCGCTGAAAAATATTTGAGTATAAATCGTTAAAGCCAGCAGCTGCCGCTTTTTCGGCGTCTCTAATAACCTGCTGAGCAACTTCGCCAATATCACCTCTAGTCGCAGTGCCGATAGGCACATTAGCTGCCGCTTGGATTGCTGCATCAATATCATTTGCTGCATTTTGTAAGGTTGCTTCTGCCTGTTGACGCAACTGAACTGCTTGTTGATCAAGATTAGTTACGACCCCTTCGCCGAGCCGTTGGAATTCTCGTTCGCCACTGTCCCTACCCGCAGAAGAAATTGTAACTCCTGGAGGTGATCCTTTTTCAGCGGCTGCAGTTAACGCAGCTTCGCCTTCGATAGCTGCCTGTCTTTCAGGAATGATTACAGAAGATGCTCGGCTTGGGTCTTCTGAACGAGCAACCCTGCTAGCAATTTCCTGTAAATCACCTGCTAAAAATTGTCGAGCTGCAGCTTCACCGGGTTGAGTAACTTGATCGATAGAACTAGCAACAACTTGAGCGGAAGATGGAATGATACCTATATTTGCAGCCGCTTGACCAGCAGCGCTTGTTTGGTAATCTTCGTATGCTCGAATAAAAGTCTCTTCGTCAATATCCATACGAAGTCTGGGTGTGGCCAAACCAAGTTTAACGGCTAAAGGGCGAAGAATCTTAAACGCTAATGCACCACCCGCACCTCCAAGTGCGCTCCATTTAGCTGTGTTTAACGCCTGATCATAAATTACATCGTCTGTAATCGTATCCGGAAGCAGTCCTTGACGTCTTGCAGATAAAAGTCTCAAAACCTCCGCTGCCCATGCTGTCGTTGCGCCAGTTATAATTGCTGCTGTACCGCCAACAGCCGGTCCACCTCCCATAGTTCCGACAGCGCCAGCAGCTAAGGACGTTGCTATTTCTGGTCCTAAGACCATAGCATCGCCTTGGAGATCAGCGAATAAATCCGCTACGATATCACCCGCGCCGTAGGGATCAAAAACAGTATATTGACCATTATTACGAGGATCTTTAAATTCTAAACGATTACTAATACCGCCAAGACGAACACCAAAATCATAATCGTCGCCGATTAAACCTTTGTCTTTAAAGAATCTTCGAAGATTAAACTCAACAACAGATTTTTGATTTGCTGGGTCTGTTAAACCCGCTCGACTAACTTCAGCTCTTAATTGAAAAGGTGCGCCTTCATTACTAATTCCCGCTTCAGAAAGTTGTTGTTCCATAGAAATTTTATCGGGTAGACCAACATCGGCAAATGGGTCTGTGTTAAATAAACCCATTGTTCCTGTTGTAAGGCCACTACCCGGTGAATAAGCAGGACTAACTGGAGCTGGCGTAGTAACAGAAGGGACAGCAGCGGATGTCGCCGCCGATTGTTGCGACTGCTGTAAACCTTGTGTCATAGCGTTCAAAAAAGCTTGATCTATCGGAATAGACTGTCCTAATGGTGGTAAAGACGACATACCATCTCCTATAGATTCGAAAGTCTAGATATAAGGTCAAGGAGCTCAGGTGAGGCTTGAGCTCGCGCATCGTTAAATGCTTTTAGATTAGCTGAGGTTGGATATTGCTGATACCTATCAAACAACTGTTTAAATGCGTCGTACTCCCTAAACAGACCGGGGTTAGTGTTATAAAGATTTCCTAAAAGAGCAGCCCCCGCACCGAATTGTTGACCTTGTCCAGCAGCGGATGGACCTCCATAAAACTGCTCGCGATATTTACCAATCGACTGGTACGAAAGACCTAATGGTGCAGTTCGCGTTTGTCCATAAACCATGCGTTTTGCTAATTCAGCATCATCGCCTGCAATAATTTTTATCGGATCAAAGCGATACTCCGCTTCAATTTCTGCATCTGTTCGTTGTTCTGCTACAGGTAGTTTTTTATTAGCCTCTTTTGCAGCTTTTACAGATATTTTATACTGCGAGTTCATCTTCGAACCAAGATCGAACTGAGCTAAGTTGATAGCATTACTAACACCTGCGATTAGTCTATCGCGATTTGTAAACAACCCGTCGATATTATCGCCGCCCAATGTTTTAAGTGCCGCTGCTACGTCCTTATCAGTCAACTTGCCGGTTTCTCGTGAAGAAGCTAGAGCAAAAGCGTAATCGAGGACGGCAGACGCGACATCTTGATCTTTTACTGCCGCTGCACGAAACGCTTCAAAAACTTTTGATACTTCAGCATCTGTAATACTTGCAGCATAACCTGTTCTATCGCCACGACCAGTAGGCCCAGCTAGAATATTATCAAGAGCGGTTAACCCGCCTGTATAACGATCTTGTTGAGCCGCAAACTCAGGTGAGCCTAACCCAGCAAAATTATTAAATTGATCGCTTACAGCTTTTAACGCACCGCCAAGCTGTGCAAATGCACCTTGACCTTGTTGAGCGGCAGGGTCGGCAAGAATATATAAAATACTATCACCGATTTTTGCAGCACGGGTAAATTGCGCCTGAGATTCTTGCAATCTTTGTATCTTTTGTGAATCTCTAACCGCGTCGATTGCTCTAACTGGACCAGTATATGATTCATAAGTTCCATCTGCCCCAAGAATTACTTGAGAAACTTGAGGACCAGACGCAGCTAATTTATCCTTTAGCTGTTGAATCTCCCGCTCGACTACTTCTTTTGTTTTCGATCCAGTATAGTTCCCGGCTTCGATCGCCTCTAATTCAGCCTCAGCGTCTCGTAGTGCGGTTTGCGTTTTTACGATATCTGGAGTTGAACCTTGGAGTGCGTTTTTAAGTGCTGTTTTAAGCTGTTCAATTTCAGCTGTTACGTTGTTATAGTCTTCTGAACCTACCGTAAACGCGCTACGCTTTTTTATTGCACTTCCAATATCTCTATGAAGTTTAGCAACCGTACTGTTGGGCGTTGTATTTTTTGCGCTAACCGTAGGCTGTTGAAGAGTGTCAATAAGCGATCCAGCGGCTGTTTTATCAGCGACACCGTTGACCTTAAATGACATTCCCTCTTTAAACTCTGGGTACGATTGAAAAATAGGAAGGTCAGGAAATTTTGCCTTTAACGCGTTAAAAGTTGCAGCATCAGTAATTTCAAATTCACGTGACGTTATATTTGATGCCTGACCTGAAGACATATCAATATTAGCGCTATCGGCTAACCCCATAATCGCTAGAGTAACTTCAGCAGCATTTTTGTTTTTGATCAGGGAGGGATTTTGTTCAATTAAAGTCATTAAAGAAGCGCGAGACTCTTCCGGATACAGTTTTACAGTCTGCTGCATCGCGTCAGAAATATTATTGAGTTCTTGATCATTAAATTTAGCTTCATCGTTCAATGCTTTGATTACTTTAAAAGTAGAATCAGATAAGTTTTTAGCAGCCGTATCCGCAGCAGTTTGATATTGTTTTATCAGTGTACTGCGGTTTTTTACATCTTCGCGATAAGCGTTAAACGCTAGACTATTTAAAGTCAGCTTTCTTTTTGCTTTCGCAGCACGGCCTTCCCTCGCGACTTTTAATCCGCGCTCACCTGCAACACCTACATCTTTTAGGAAAGCACCAAGGTCGGAATCCCCTACTTGTTTTTTACCTTCGCCGCGAAGTAAGCTAAGACCGATCGAAACAGCAACATCCGCCCAAACCGGCGTTTCTTGCGCCGGGTCAAGACCAAAGAATTTATTTACTGCCTCTTTCGATTTTTCAGGCGACGGCGATGGCTTCATTAATTCGTTGAATAAGGCGAGGTTAGCTGCATCAGAAGCTGTTTGAAGCCTAGTTAACGCACCTTGAGTTTGAGCAATAAGACCTCTTTCAGACCAAACTTTCTTAGCGTTGTCATCTACCTTTTCAATATCATCGGTAGCCATCGAAGCGATATTTTCTTCGGATAAACCAAAAAATTCAGGATCACCGATCAGTTCACCACCAATAGCTTTTGCCTGTTCATCGTCTTGGGGTGTTGTTTCTAGTAACGCACTCGGCAACCCCATTGACTGAGCAAACTGATCAAAGTTTTGATTAGGCATGTTAGTCGGTATTTTAGCACCGGGAATTTGCATAGCAGCTAATTGCTCACGAGATAAAGACTCTAACCCCGTGGAGCCTGCTGCACTAGACATTGGCCTTAATGGTATATTCATTCCTCGTCTACCGGGAAACACAGACGCTACACCGGAGGGGTCAACACCGGGGCGTACATTACCGCGAATTGTAGGGGGTAATGAACGATTCATTAATGCAGCTGGAGTCAACAGTCTTGGATCAAGAGCCATTAGATAACTCCCGGCTGTGTAAATGCAGTTGGATTACCAAAAGGCCGATAACCTAATTGACCAGCTAAACCAAGACCGGTAGCAGCAATACCAGCGATCTGGGATAATGGGCTTTGGCTAGGTGCGGTTGTCATACCGATCGTAGATTGCGTAGTTGGTACGCCACGAACAAGATCACTAAAGAAACCAAGGCGCTGATACGGCTCGTAAGCTGTTTGAAGCGCTGTCGCACGCTGGGCATCAAGCACAGCTTGGTTTTGCTGTTGACCGAGCGAACCTATTCCGAGAAGATTGGAAATATCTTGCTGTCCTAATTGTCGGGTTTGACCAGCTAAGTTTGCAAGTTGACCACCGAAACCAGCTAATTGACCACCAAACGCACCAAGACCAGCAGCTCGTTGCCCAACTAAATTTTGCGCGTTTAGAAAACCAGATTCGCGTAGACGAGAAGCCACATCTCCAAAAGATCTTAACCCTGCTTTTCCTATTTCTCCTTCTGCAATACCCTGTCGTGAGCCACCAAACGCTCCTGCGCCTACTGCGGTAGCACCTAATTGATTTTGTTGCATGCGAGTTTGTTCAGCGATATCTTGACCTACGCGATCAATAACTTCGCTAGTATACGGACTCATAAACGAACGGTATGCGTTCGGGTCCGCCATCATGGCCGCACCTTGTCCGACAAGTCCAGTGCCGCTACCAATCATTGCTTTTGATTCATCAAGTAAAGGTTGATATGTACCAATACCTTGATCGACTAATTGACCTGCTCTTATTTGTTCTGGTGTTAATGCCGCTACTTGTTGAGTTGGGATATCTACTGGGTCTTTTACGCGTTGATATCCGGACTCTAAAAGTTTCCGGACATAATCTTCCATAAACGGAGCGAGGCGTGTAATTTGTTCTACGGTTTGTGTTTGTGCCATGGTAAACCCCTAAGCCATCGCTCTTGCGTTTTGATCAGCTTTTTGTTCAAACGCTCGCATAATCCCCATCATAGTTTTTGCACCCCTATCAGGGTTGTTTTGACCAGTTGGGTCCGCGCCAGCTACTGCCTTACCAGTTTGTACAAATTCTGTATTAGAAAGTAATGTAGGAATTTTATCGTCGCGTGGACCTCCCGGACCTTTTATATATCCGCCATAAGCTGCTTGTCTAAACATCGGACGCCCATAAACAGGATCGACAAGAACGTCATCGTAAGTAGGCGGCGGTGCTTGAGTTTCTAATCCAAACAACGAGTCTTGTGGCGGTGGTGTTAATTCAGGCGGTAAAGGAGGGTTTTCGCCTCTAGCTAACGCTGCATAATATTCATCAACGACGGAACGTCTATTTGGCTCTGCGACTTCTTCTGGTTTTAACGCGTCAGAAATCATACCGCTAGCTGCAGGAGCGAGCGCAAGAGCGGCAGCTGTACCTATGCCCATACTTCCAAGACTTGGAAGCGCACTCGCGACGTTTTGAGGTAAAAGACTACCAACTGTTCCTGCTGTACCCGGTCCAACAATACCTGTTGACGTTGGACCTAGAGCCTTATCTAGTCCCGGTCCAATAAATTTAGCACCAGCAAAACTTAATCCCGCGTTTATAAGCGCCTGTTCGGGCGAAGCGCCGCCAGCTAAGGAACCTAAGCCCCCGCCTATAGCCGCCCCTATAGGACCGCCTATAGCCCCGCCAACGACGGAACCAATAATCGGCGCGGCTTTTTTTAAAGTTTTACCGATAGATTTAAAGAAAAATTCAGGCTGACCAGTTTGAGGGTTAATAGAATTTAGTTCGTTGCCTACAACATAACGCTCAGGCTGATCAATTCCCATAGCCCGCATTTGATTAAACAGGCTTGTTTTTAACTGTGGATTCGACTCAAGAACCTCTGCAGGAATAACTGTTTCGCCCTCAGCCGCGTGAACAATGTAATTGTCCTCAAAACGACCAAGAGAAGCTAATCCGTTAGCAACTTCTTGATATGGAGCAGTCATGATATATACCTCAAAACTAAAGATACCCTTGTTAGAGTTTTTTCACAAACTCTATGTTGCAACTTTGACAGTGCCGCTGTCATTATATAAAGCACCAGTTTCTAATCCAGAGGCACTTGTAGGTAAGTCTGTTAAAGTTAACTTTGTGCCACGCATCTCACCGGGCGTTCGTTCTTGCGAAATAAATATTTCTAAAGCTCGAAGCAAATCTGCCATATATTGTGGGTCATAATCTTCAGGAGCTTCTGGCAATCTGGGCGGTGGGTTTTGTACCTGTGCCACTATTGTCTCCCATCAGGACGTAAATCAATACGAGGACTTCCTAATTTCCATTTAGTCCCAAGCGCTGTGCTTTCTACACGAACAGCAAAAGATCGTCCACGTGAACGTAAATGCAACTGCTCTGTAAATGTTTCAACGTCACCTGATATTGATCCGATTGTAGTTCCTGCATCTGTATTATCAAATGATGCACCGGGAAATCGTCGAGACTTTACGGTAAACACCGCTTGAGGACTACTCAAGTTAGTCGATCCCAAGAACGTCAAGTCTGGTATCACGCGCCTGATATATGTGAACTTGTCGCCATCACCGATATCAATCGCGGCAGATTCAATGAACGAAGTCATGGCTGATCCGTCATCGTCAAAGCCAATCTCGTGGTTGAATATGTATTGATTACCAGCCGCTAAGGGATTGGCTCTTGTTCCGCGATCCAGCCATGCTGTTCTAGCTAAACTGCCAAAGTACCACACCTTTTCGCCGTAGTTATATATCACATACTTATCGTTCTCCGTGGCGTTAGCTGACGGGTAGAACCAGAATATCTCGCTAAACTCAGAGTTGATACCAGAAGTCACCTTATCAGATTCAGAACGGTTGAAGTCACCAAATACTTTTTGCCGCACGGTGCATGGAAGCTGCTGCGTACGACCGGCATAGATGTAGAAGTTATCTATGCCCATCCAATATACAACGTCCTCTGTGGCTACGGCTGCGCTTGGACCCATGATCGTGATGTTGGAAGCAAGCTGCGATAGACCAAATGTAAACGGTGGACCGATAAACCGCATCGAGAACAAAGCCGTGTCAGTCCAAACTAGAATCTCACGCTTTGTTTCGACAGCTTGAACAAAAGTTGATCCCGCACCCAAACGAAGATCACCTGCGGTATTAGTAGTTGTTGGAAAAAAGTCGATAGGATTTTCTTGGCTGGAGAACCGTATCAATAAGGGGTCTTGTACGCCATCACCCTGTGTGGCGCTAGAATTTGCACCCAAACCGTCCGCACCAAACACGATGACATGTCTATCCTGATCTGAGACAAGCACCTGTTTTGCTTTTTGCGGAACACTTGTCTTTGTACCGGTAAGCGTGGATAGTTCGATGGCGCGTGTGGACAGATTGTTTGTGCGATCCCAGTAAAAGATGTTGCTGTCCCGTGCATTGATTAGCAGATCTTCACCAAAATTGTCGTGTGACCAAAGACGAATCTGTGTCGTTGTTGTCAGACCGCCGGACGCTGCATCACCCCAACCAAAATAATCATTGTCAGAGTTAGCATTGCCCTCAATCAAAGTCACGGTAGCACCGTTGGCATGTGTTGACGCTTCTGTGCCAGA
>CEPH01008813.1_pt1 | contig 37957 bp, 34 predicted proteins | sample 530571 | NCBI WGS metagenome assembly CEPH01 (sample SAMEA2620413, study PRJEB7988) | marine metagenome | biome: marine biome (ENVO:00000447); feature: surface water layer (ENVO:00002042); material: "saline water (ENVO:00002010), including plankton (ENVO:xxxxxxxx)" | depth 5 m | reverse complement strand
GGAGAGAACCGCGTGCTCCTGTCGCAGCCGGACATCCGATACCCGCTCCCCGACGGTGAGAAACCGCCGCGGCTCAGGCGTGATCGTGCTCTGAATCCGAATCCATGAGCATGCCCACCGAGGTTGCACAGGAATCGCCTCGCCAGGCCTCGACTCCCTCTCGCACGGCGAACGCTGCGATCACCAGTCCGGCTATCGCGTCAGCCCACCACCAGCCCAGTGTGCTGTTCAGGATGAGCCCGCCCAAAACCGCAGCCGACACATACGTACAGATGAGCGTCTGCTTGGAATCGGCTACCGCCGTCGCGGAGCCGAGCTCGCGACCGGCTCGCCGTTCGAACAGTGAGAGGAACGGCATGATGATGACGCTCAACGCGGTAATCGCAATACCCAGCGGACTGTCGTTTGGCTCGGCGCGCACAATGAGTGCGAGCGTCGACGTGGTGATGACGTAGGCAGCCAGCGCGAAGAACGCCACGGCGATGACTCGCAGCGTTCCGGCCTCCCACCGCTCCGGATCGCGGCGGGTGAATTGCCACGCGACCGCTGCTGCGGACAGGACTTCGATGATCGAGTCCAACCCGAACGCGATGAGCGCGCCGGATGACGCGTCGTGGCCTGCGGCGATCGCTACGGTCGCTTCGATCGCGTTGTAACCGATGGTGGCTGCCACGATCCAGCGCACGCGTCGATGAAGTGTGTCGCGCCGCTGCTCTGAGAGAGACGCGATCGTCATGCGCAGGTGCACCCCTCCCCTGTGCAGCAGTCAGGCTCGACGGCCAGGGTGACGTGCAGAAGCTCCCCCAACGCCGAGGTGAGGTGCTCTTCTGTCAGGCGGTATGACGCTCGCCGACCCTCGGAAACCGCCTCTACGAGTCCGCAGCCGCGCAGACATGCGAGCTGATTCGACATCACCTGTCGCGACACACCGAGCGTCACAGCGAGGTCTGACGGATAGGCCGGGCCGTTCCGCAGCGCCAGGAGTGTCGGCGGCCATGGAAAACTGCCCATAGGCGGTCAGGGGAACTGCCCATGGATGGTCAGCAGAACTGCCCGCTGGTGGCCATGAGTTCTGCCCACGTCTGATGGTTCCGCTCCGTGCGTCGTCGCGGGTGGGGCCCCTTCCCCGGGTTCGATGAACGGTGCTTGACGCCGTTCTCGCCCAAGGAAGGGGCTGTTGTGAAGTCTGACGGAGAGATCATGGAAATTCTGGAAGCGTATGACCTGACCGGGTCGTATCGTGCTGCTGCGGAGTTGGCGGGGTGTTCGCATCACACTGTTGCTGCGCATGTCGCCGCGCGGGACGCGGGCCTGCCGGTGGGTGCTGCCGCGCCGCGGGTGCGGGTCATCGACGGGTTCCTCGAGAAGGTCGAGGAGTTGGTGGATCGGTCGCAGGGGAAGGTGCGGGCCGACAAGGTCCACGAGGTTCTCGCCTCGCTGGGCTTCGATGGGTCGGAGCGGACGACGCGGCGCGCGGTCGCGGACGTGAAGGCGGCGTGGCGGGCGGGCCGGCGGCGGGTGCACCGGCCGTGGGTGACCGAGCCGGGGTTGTGGTTGCAGTACGACTTCGGCGACGGGCCCGTCGTCGGCGGGGTGAAGGTCGTGTTGTTCGTCGCGTGGCTCGCGTTCTCCCGGTTCCGGATCGTGATCCCGATCCGGGACAAGTCGATCCCGTCGGTGTTCGCCGCGCTGGATCGCACTTTCCGCATCCTGGGGGGTGCGCCGACGTATGTGCTGACCGATAACGAGAAGACGGTCACGGTCGCGCATGTCGCGGGGGTTCCGGTGCGGAACGCGCAGACGGTGTCGTTCGCCAGGCATTACGGGGTCACGGTGCTGACCTGCCAGCCCGCGGATCCGGCGTCCAAGGGCGGGGTCGAAGCGTCGGTGAAGCTCGCGAAGGCCGACCTGGTCCCGACCGAGGCGAATCTGCGGGACGGGTACGCGTCGTTCGCCGAGCTCGAGGCGGCATGCGAGCAGTTCATGGACGAGGTCAACGGCCGCGAGCACCGCGTCACGAGGCGCCGTCCGGTCGATGCGCTGGCCGAGGAGGCGCAGCGGCTGCACCCTGTCCCGCAGCGGGCGCATACCGTCGCGTTCGGGGTGTCCCGGCGGGTGGGTGAGAACACGCCGATGGTCGCGTTCGAGAACGGCCAGTACTCGGTGCCGCACCTGCTGATGGGCGCGGAGGTGTTCGTCCGCGCGCAGGGCGCCGCCGACGGTGAACGGGTCGTGATCGTCCACCACGGCATCGACGGGCCGGTCGAGGTCGCCCGCCACGAACGCGCCCGCCCGGGTTCACCGCGCATCATCGACGAGCACTTCCCGGGCCAGTCCGTGAAGATCCCCGGCGAGTATGCGATCAAGGCCCGCTCGGCCGAGGAGGCCGACTTCCTCGGCATCGGGCACGGCGCCGCGGCCTGGCTGATCGAGGCCGCCGCGGCGGGCACGCAGCGGATGAACCAGAAGATGCGCGAAGCCGTGCAGCTGGCCCGCATCCACGGGGTCGAGGTCGTCGACGAAGCGCTCGGAGTCGCCGCCGCTTACGGCCGGTTCGACACCGGCGACCTCGCGTCCATTCTCGGCGCGAAAGTACAGGTGACACCCGCCAGGGCGGCATCGGAGTCCCGGTCGCTCGCGCAAGGCACCCGCGGATGGGCGAGCATCGGCCAACCCTCGCCGACGGCGCAGCACGTGATCGTCCCGGTCGACGAGATCACCGCCACCGATGACGAGACCGCCGACCTGCTCATCGATGGCATCGGCCGCGGCGGGGAGGTCGGAGCATGAGCGTGACGACGCCGACCGCCCCGCCGATCCCCGCGGAGCTGGAGCAGATGATGCGGCACCTGAAGATGCCCTACGCCCGGTCCCTCGCGCCAGAGCTGTTCGCGACCGCGAAGACGCAACGGTGGGAACCCGCCGAGATCGTCAAAGCGCTGCTGGACGAAGAGATCGCCGGCCGGGCCCGGTCCATGCTCGCCGCCCGCCGCAAGGCCGCCGGATTCCCCACCGGGAAGACCTTCGACAGCTGGGACCCGTCGCTCTCGACGATCCCGGAGCCGACCCAGCAGGCACTTCGCACCCTGGAATGGGTGCACCGGCGGGAGAACCTCGTGATCTGCGGGCCCGCGGGGACCGGGAAGACGTTCTTCCTCGAAGCGCTCGGCCAGCACGCCGTCGAACAAGGCCTGAAGGTCGCGTGGTTCCGGCTCGAGGACCTCGGCGCGCTGATCCGCGCGCACCGCCCCGACGACACCGTCACCCGCACCGTCGCCCGCATCCTCCGCGCCGACCTCGTCGTCGTCGACGACATCGGACTGCTCCCCGTCGGAGACGACGCCGCCGAGGGCCTCTACCGGCTCGTCGACGCCGCCTACGAGAAACGATCCATCGCGATCAGCTCGAACCTGCACCCCGCCGGGTTCGACGAGCTCATGCCCAAGACCCTCGCCACCGCGACCGTCGACCGGCTGCTGCATCACGCCCACCTCGCCCAGACCAGCGGCGACTCCGTGCGCCTCGCGCAAGCCCTCGCCGGGACGGGGGTGACCCCGATGAGCTGACCGCCGAGCCCCGCCGCGGCCAGGTCCACCACCACCGGTGGGCAGAACTCCTGGCCGCGAATGGGCAGATCTGTTGGCCACCAGCGGGCACTTCTACTGGCCGCCAATGGGCAATTCCTACTGGCCGTTGACACAGGAGGACGCCCGGCACCGTGGGGTGGAACCACCGAGGTCGTGATCTCGCGCGACGTCGATTCTTCACCTGGTCCGACACACCGATTTCCGTGGAGGTCACCATGGCTGACCCGACGGAGTTCGCGACGGGCGACGTCGTGGGTCAGATCGCCTGGACCGCCGGTCCTCACACGGAGCGCGCTGACCTCATCGTGACCGAGTCAATTGACCCTCCCGCTGATTGGTGGCGACTGACGCACCCTGCGGAGCTGATCGGGCGCTAACCCTCTAGGAGCCTGTCGCGCAGCTCCCCAGGATCAGAGGCCCGCGCCGTCGTCGGTCGTGCTCGTGCTGCGGCGATCCACGCGCTCCTGCGTTGCGGGATCGACGCTCGACCGAGTCACAGTTTCGGTCTGGCGCCGCCGCGCCAACAGAATGATCCCGAACAGGAACACGAGAACACCGGCGCCCATCAGGATGTAGCCGACGAGGTCAAGGTTGATCCACTCGACCTCGACGTTCACGGCGAAAGCCAAGATCGCGCCGATCACGAACAGCACGATGCCGGTACCAATACTCATGGAGCGTCCCTTTCGTCAGTGCGGCAGAAGCCGCACCCAACACCTTGGTGGACGCACCGCACGGTCGAAAGCGCCTTGACACTAGATTCCGGATGTGGCATATGGCCGCATCCGGGCGGAGTCACATGAACCAGCCGCTGTTGCGCACGGTTCTGTCTTGGAACTGATGCTGAGCCGCGGCACGCGCTCGCTCAACAGCTTCCTGCGCTTCGCGACCCTCTTTCGCCTCGGAGAACGAGACGGGCTTACGGACAAAGAGGCGAGTCAGCCGGTTCCAGAACGTCATCATCGCCACCCCCTTGTGCCCCACGATAGACCAGCTCACGCCGCTTCGGGCTCGATCGTCACCCAATCCCCGAACTTCGGTACCCGGCCATCACCCGATGACGTGCCCGTCAGCCGTCGACGAACCCACGGACCAACGTGCGCGCGATAGTAGGCCAATCCTCGAACGGCGTCGGCGGTGGACTGCTCGGGCATCGACCACCACTCCCCTGGTGCGGGATGACCCAGGGCGCCAAGGAGGCGCGTAGCCACCCGATGATGCCCGCGGGAGTTCATATGGAGGCGGTCCGCAGACCAGAACGATGGATGCGACAACTCGCGATCCGGCCAGTTGAGAGCCCGGACGACATCGGGACGGTCGGCGATTCGGGCCACGACCGCGCGCGAGAGATCGTCTCCCCGGCGTTGGATGAGCGAGCGGAAGGGCAGCTGAGCCGACGGGTTGGCGCCCGAGAGCAAAACCAGGCGAACCCCTTCCTCATCACACCGGCGCAGCACGGTGCTGAAAGCATCCGCGATGCTCGCGATCGTCGTGCGGGGCCGCAGCATGTCGTTGCCGCCGCCGTTGAACGAGAGGTGCGTCGGTCGAAGAGCCAGCGCCGGCTCCAGTTGCTCTTCGACGATCGGCCACGCAAGCTTGCCGCGGATAGCAAGGTTCGCGTACGAAATCGGAGCGCCGAGCGCGTTCGCCCAGCCGAGAGCGGTGAGGTCCGCCCATCCGCGCACAGTGCCATCAGGCAGCTCGTCGCCGACGCCTTCGGAAAAGGAGTCACCGATGGCGACATAGCGGATCTCGTGCACTCCCCTAGCCTACGGTCGCTTCGTCGCGCTGTGTCTCCGCGCCTTCTGCGATCATTTCGCGCGCCATCGGGATGACCTTCGTGCCGTACAGCTCGATCGAGCGCATCAGCTTGTCGTGCCCGAGTGTGCCGTTCGAGTACTTCAGATCGAACCGGTCAATGCCGAGCGCCAAGACAGTGTCGGCGATCTTGCGTGCCACCCGATCGGGAGATCCGGAATAGACCGCTCCCCCGGCTCCGACATCGTGCTGAAACCGCATGCGGCTATAGGGCGGCCACCCACGTTCGGCTCCGATGCGGTTATTCATCGCTTCGAACGCGGGGTAGGCCTGTTCCCACGCCTGCTCATCGGTATCGGCGATATGACCCGGCGAGTGGACACCGACGGGCCTGCAATCGTGCCCAAAGGAGGCCAGCGACCGGTGGAAGAGCTCGACGTAGGGTGCGAAGCGCTCAGCCGGCCCGCCGATGATCGCGAGCATGAGGCCGAAGCCGTACCGCGCTGTCCGGACGACGGACTCCGGTGATCCGCCGACACCAACCCAGGTCGTGAGGCCGGAGCCCTCGGTCTTCGGGTAGACGTCCGCGTTCGTGAGCGCGGCGCGGGTCGTGCCCGACCACGTGACCGGGCGCTCCTGGCGCAAGAGAGAAAACAGTTCGAGCTTCTCCTCGAAGAGGGCCTCATAATCCTTCAGGTCGTACCCGAACAGGGGGAAAGACTCGATGAAGGAACCCCGGCCCAGTACCACCTCGGCACGCCCGTTCGAGATGGCATCCAGGGTCGCGAACCGCTCGTAGACCCGCACCGGATCGTCTGAAGACAGAACGGTCACGGCAGTGCCGAGATGGATGTCGCGGGTTCGGCCAGCGATGGCCGCGAGCACCATCTCGGGGCTCGACACTGCAAAATCGGGGCGGTGGTGCTCCCCCACCCCGATGAACGAGATGCCGAGCTCGTCGGCCAGGACAGCCTGCTCGACGAGATTTCGCAGCGTCTGTGCATCCGAGAGGGGCGCTCCGCTCTCATCAACAGTGACATCACCGAAGGTATCGAGACCGAACTGAATCATGACGGCATCCTTTCCATGCACTTGCATAGAACCATACGATTCCGGTCCCTATTCCGATCCTCAGGTCAGCAACGCCGCACGCAGCGTATCGAGCCCGACGCCACCGATGTCGAGCGCGCGCTTGTGGAAGGCCTTGATGTCGAAAGCATCACCCTGCTGCTCGGCAACCGTGTCGCGCAGTTGCTCCCAGATTCGCTGGCCGACCTTGTAGGACGGTGCTTGGCCCGGCCAGCCCAGGTAGCGGTTCACCTCGAACTGAATGAACTCATCCGACATGTTCACGTTGCGGCGCATGAAGGCGAGAGCGTAGTCGTGGTCCCACACGCCGTCGCCGTCCAAGCGGGGCTTGCCGAGGTGCACACCGATGTCCAACACGACGCGCGCCGCGCGCATCCGCTGGCCATCGAGCATGCCGAGCCGGTCGGCGGGGTCATCGAGGTACCCGAGCTGCTCCATGAGTCTCTCGGCGTAGAGCGCCCACCCCTCGGCGTGGCCCGAGGTGCCGGCCAGCAGACGCCGCCACGAGTTGAGCTGTGCCCGGTTGTAGACGGCCTGCGCGATCTGCAGGTGGTGACCGGGAACGCCCTCGTGGTAAACGGTCGTCAGCTCCCGCCACGTGTCGAACTCCTCGACACCCTCGGGCACTGACCACCACATGCGCCCGGGGCGTGAGAAGTCGTCGGTCGGGCCGGTGTAATAGATCCCGCCCTCCTTGGTGGGCGCGATCATGCACTCGAGCGTGCGGATCGGCTCGGGAATGTCGAAGTGCGTCTCCCCGAGCTCCGCCACGGCATGATCGCTCGTCTGCTGCATCCATCTCTGCAGCGCTTCCGTCCCGTGGAGTTTTCGCGCAGCATCCTTCTCGAGAAACGCGACAGCCTCTTCGACGCTGGCTCCGGTGAGGATCTCGTCGGCGATCTCTTCCTGCTCGGCTACCATGCGCGCGAGCTCTTCGATCCCCCACTCGTAGGTTTCGTCGAGGTCGATGGTCGCGCCGAGGAAGCGCCGTGAATGCAGCGCGTACAGGTCCCGGCCGACGCCATCCTGTTCCGGAGCGACCGGCGCAACCTCGCCGGCAAGCACGTCGGCGAGCTCCTCGTACGCCACGCGGGCAGCACCGGCTGCGTCGGACAATTCGCGCGCGAGGGATGCCGGAAGCTGCCCGTCGGAGGGCGCTGCCTCAGCGGCGAACTCCGCGAAGAAGCCACGGTCACTCGTGTACCGGCCGATCTGCGTCACGACCTCGCGCACCTGCCGCTGTGCAGGGACAACCCCTGCCGACACGCCGGCGCGGAGCGTTTCGACGTAGCCGCGCACCGCCTCTGGCACCGCTCCCAGTCGCGTCGCGATGACCGACCATTCGTCGGCGGTGTCGGTGGGCATGAGATCGAAGACCGCGCGGATGTCCTGCGGCGGCGAGGCGATCACGTTCAGGTCGCGAAGATGCCACTGGGCGTCGTGGAGCTCAAGGTCGAGTTCCAGCTCGCGGGTGAGGTCTGCTTTCGTGACTCTGTCGATGTCGTCAACAGGCTCTTCGGCGCGAAGCGCGGCAAGCGTCTTGCGGGCTTCGACGGCGAGTGCGTCAGCGCCGGCGGGCGAGTAGTCGCCGTAGCGTGCATTGTGCTCAGAGCGACCGATGTAGGTGGCGAGAGTGGGGACACGCTCCGCGAGCGTGTCGACCCACGCATCTGCGATCGCGTCGATGGGCGTGGCAGATCGAGGAGCTTCAGTCATGCGTTCGAGCCTAGCCAGAACAGGCGGTCAGTGCCCGGCAAGATTCCAGTCGCCGCCGCGGCCGACTTCGACATCCAGCGGTACGGAGAGTGTCGCCGCGTCAGCCATTCTCTGCCTGACGATCTCTTCAGCCCGGTCCCACTCCCCCGGCGCGACCTCGACCACGAGTTCGTCGTGGATCTGCAGCAGCACCCGCGAACGTAGATCGCTGTCGCGGAGGTCCTGGTGGATGCGGAACAGCGCGATCTTCATGATGTCGGCAGCGCTGCCCTGGATGGGAGCATTGAGCGCAGCGCGCTCGGCGTTCTCGCGCAGAACCCGGTTGGGGCTGGTGAGGTCAGGGAAGGGGCGACGACGGCCGAAAATCGTCTCGGTGTACCCGTCGATCCGCGCCTTCTCGACGGACGCTCGGAGGTAGTCGCGCACCGCACCGAATCGCGCGAAGTACTCCATCATGAGCTGTTTGGCCTCGGCCTGTTCGATGCGAAGCTGCTTGGACAGCCCGAAGGCTGAAAGGCCGTAGACGAGGCCGTACGACATGGCCTTGACCTTCGTCCGCATCTGTGGAGTGACATCGCCGGGGTCCACACCGAACACGCGCGCGCCCACGAAGCGGTGCAGGTCCTCACCGGAGTTGAAGGCCTCGATAAGCCCGGGGTCCTCCGACAGGTGCGCCATGATGCGCATTTCGATCTGCGAGTAGTCAGCGGTCAGGAGGGTGTCGTAGCCGTCACCGACGACGAAGGCCGAACGGATGCGTCGACTGTCCTCGGTCCGAATCGGAATGTTCTGCAGGTTGGGGTCGGTGCTCGAGAGGCGCCCCGTCTGGCTTCCCGTCTGCACGTAGGTGGTGTGAATGCGACCGTCGGCGCCGATCGCGGCATCCAGCGACTCGATGATCTGCCGGAGCTTCGTCGCTTCGCGATGTTGGAGAAGCAGACCGAGGAACGGATGCGGATTGGTCTCTTGCAGATCGGCCAGGACCGCGGCATCCGTCGAATACCCGGTCTTGGTCTTGCGCGTCTTGGGGAGCCCGAGTTCTTCGAACAGCACCTCTTGGAGCTGCTTCGGGGAACCCAGGTTCACCTCGCGACCGATCGTCTCGAATGCCTCGGCGGCAATCGCGTCGGCGCGGGTGCCGAGTTCTGCCGAGAACCCGGCGAGCGTCTCGTGCGAGACCGCCACCCCGTCCAGCTCCATGTCGACGAGTGCGTCGAGCGTCGGAAGCTCGATCTCGCGGAGCACGCCGGCGAGGTCGTCCGGCAGTTCAGCCCGCAGCGCGTCCGCGACTCGCAGCGTGAACCATGACAGCTGGCCGGGAGTGGCCCCCTCGGTTTCGGGAACCAGCTGCGTCGGATCGGCCTCGGGGAGCTTCTCCCCCAAGTAGCGGTCGACGAGATCTCCGAGTGTCTTGTCGGGGAAGCTCGGACGAAGAAGCCATCCGGCCAATGCGGTGTCGAACGCGAGTCCTCTTACGGGGACGCCCGCGCGGCGCAACATCTTGATCTGCGGCTTGGCGTCGGCGAACACCTTCGGGCTATCGGATGCAAACCAGCTCGAGAGGCGTGCTGCGGACTCCGTCGTCCAGGTCGTCTCGACGACATCGTCGCCTCGCGCGAATCCGAGGCGGGCGGGCAGGGATGCCGAGTTCGCTCCCCCTGCACCGGCAACGACAGTGACCGCGACCTCATCCCCGCCACTCGCCAGCCAGGCAGCCGCAGCGTCAGCGTCCACCTCTGTGGCTGCGGGGAGTTGCACCGCCGGCGCCGAATCCGCGGGTTCCTCGCCACCCAAAGCATCGAAGACTCGGGGCAGCAGGGTACGAAACTCCAAGCGCGCGAAGATGTCGCGAATGCCCTGTGCGTCCATACCGGTGACAGCGAGCTCGTCGGGGCCGACCGGCAGTTCGACGTCGCGCAACAACCGATTCAGCGCCCGGTTGCGCTTGACGTCATCGAGGTGCTCCCGCAGGTTGTTGCCCACCACTCCCGTGACACGGTCGGCGTTCTCGAGCAGCTCGTCGAGGGTGCCGAACTGGGTGAGCCACTTCACCGCGGTCTTCTCCCCCACCTTCGGGACGCCGGGAAGGTTGTCGCTGGTCTCGCCGACCAGAGCCGCGATGTCAGGGTATTGCTCAGGGGAGACGCCGTAACGCTCGCGCACGGCTTCGGGGTCGTACCGCTTGAGCTGGGACACTCCCTGCACGCTCGGGTAGAGGAGTGTGATGCGCTCATCAACGAGCTGGATCGTGTCGCGGTCGCCTGAGCAGACCAGCACGGTGTAGCCGGCCTCGGCGCCGCGGGTGGCGAGCGTGGCGAGGATGTCGTCGGCTTCGATGTCTTCTTGCTGGAGCACCGTGATGTTCATGGCACGCAGGCAGTCCTGCAGCAGAGGGATCTGCCCCTGGAACTCCTTGGGCGTCTCGGCGCGATTGGCCTTGTATTCCGCATACTCACGGGTACGGAACGACTGGCGCGAGGTGTCGAAGGCGACGGCGACGTGCGTGGGCTTTTCGGCTTTCAGCAGGTTTACGAACATCGACAGGAAACCGTAGATCCCGTTGGTGTGCTGCCCGTCTTTGGTTGTGAAGTTCTCGACGGGGAGGGCGAAAAACGCCCGAAAGGCCAGCGAATGGCCGTCGACGACCAGGAGGGTAGGCTTCGAGGAGTCCGTCACTCTGTCAGCCTACCCACGGCTTCCGACAGCACTTCTCCCGAGGGTGGTCATGAGCACGCAGCATCCGGCTAATGTCAACGGTATGGAGTGGGCGGCGCAGCGCGGCATGGGGACTCTCGCCCAAAAAATGGGCATGCAGTTCGTCGAGTTCACCGTGGAGCGTTCCGTTGCGACGATGCCCGTGGAGGGCAACACGCAGCCTGTCGGCCTCATGCATGGTGGCGCGTACGTCGTTCTCGGCGAATCGCTGGGATCGATGTCCGCGAACCTCTGGGCGGGCCCCGGACGCCTCGCGGTCGGGGTCGACATCAACGCAACGCACACGCGGTCCGCGCGTTCGGGTCTCGTGACCGGCGTGTGCACGCCCGTGCATCTGGGCCGCAGCATGACCGTTCACGAGATCGTGGTGTCCGACGATGAGGGCCGTCGTTGCTCCACAATTCGGATCACGAACCTCATCAAGGATGTGCCGCTTCCCGAGGAACTCACGCGCCCTGAGGCGTGAACCAGCGTCGCGCGCTCGTCGACTCTGCGCGTGAGCGAATGCCCGGGCTGAGCGGGCCGGGGTGTCAGGCCTTCTTCGGCGCCAGCTGCTCGATGATCGCCTTCGCGACGTCTTGCATGGTGAGGCGGCGGTCCATCGAGGCCTTCTGAATCCACCGGAATGCCTCAGGCTCGGAGAGGCCCATCTTCTCGTTCAGCAGGCCCTTGGCCCGATCCACGAGCTTGCGCGTCTCGAAGCGCTCGACCATGTCGGCAACTTCTGCCTCGAGCGTGAGGATCTGCTCGTGGCGGGCAAGAGCGATTTCGATCGCGGGAAGGAGGTCGTTCGGGGTGAAGGGCTTCACGACATACGCGAGGGCACCAGCTTCGCTGGCTCGCTCGACGAGTTCCTTCTGGCTGAAGGCGGTGAGCAGAACGACGGGTGCGATGTTGTTCTTGTTGAGCTTCTCGGCGGCTGAGATGCCGTCGAGCTGTGGCATCTTGACGTCCATGATGACAAGGTCTGGGCGTAGCTCCGTGGCCAGCTGAACCGCGCTCTCGCCGTCGCCGGCTTCGCCTACGACATCGAAGCCGTTGTCGCGAAGGATTTCGACGATGTCGAGCCGGATGAGGGACTCATCTTCGGCGACGACGACACGACGGGGGGTCCGGGCGGCGGACGTAGCGGCCTGCTCTTGCTCTGTCACCTTTGAATCCTACGGTATGGTCAATGCGGACGTGCCAGGCCGGTGTGGCGGAATGGCAGACGCGACCGACTCAAAATCGGTTGCCCGAAAGGGCGTGTGGGTTCGACTCCCACCACCGGCACGTGAGAAGAGCCGCGACCCGCCAGGGGTGCGGCTCTTCTCATGTCTCGATCGTGCGGCTTGGGAAGAGCGCACGATGGGCGCGGCTCAGGCGCCGAAGAACTGGTTCCCGAGTGCCTTGCTCTTGAGCGCGTCGAATTCGCCCTGCGAGATTGTGCCGGCATCCAGGAGCGCTTTGGCGCGCTCGATCTCGGCAGTCGGGTTCGCGGCAGCGGCGGGACGATACTCGTCGGTCTCGGGAACCACCCCGCGACGGATGCTCGCGCGAGCGGCCATCCCGCGTCCTCGCGCGATCACGTAGACCAGAGCCGTCAGGAACGGCACGAGCACCAGGAAGATGATCCACAGCGCCTTCCAGCCGCCTGCCAGAGTGTGGTCGCGGAAGAGATCGATGATGATCAGCGCCACGACGTAGATGTAGGCGGCGATGTAGAACATCACGAGCGCGAACTAGAAAATGTCCCAGATGCCGAGCACGGCTACCTCCGAATGCGAAACGGTCGCGCTCAGCATAGTGCCGAGCGCGACCGTGTCGTGCGAAGCGAGTGTCAGCCCGCGTTCTGGTACGCGGGCGCTTTGCCGTGCACCGCATCCCCCACATTGTGAATGCGGATGTCGTTGGTCGTGCCTTCGATTCCGGGAGGCGAACCCGAGATCACGACAACCTTGTCTCCGACCTTGGCCAGGTCGTTCGCAAGCAGATAGTCATCCACCTGCAGGAACATCCGGTCGGTGTGTGACACGTGTTCGACGAGGGTCGACTGGATGCCCCAGGTGACCGCCATACGACGGCGGATCGCCGGGTCTGGGGCGAAGGCTAGCATGGGGATCTTCGGTCGCAGCCGCGACAGGCGGCGGGCTGAGTTGCCTGACTCCGTGAACACGCACAGGAACTTGGCCTCCACGAAGTCGGCAACTTCGTTGGCGGCGAGCGTGATGATGCCACCCTGGGTGCGCGGTTTGGTGTGGATAGGTGCGATGCGCTCAAGGCCGTGCTCTTCGGTCGACTCGATGATGCGAGCCATGGTCTGTACGACGACCACGGGGTACTCCCCCACGCTGGTCTCGCCCGAAAGCATCACCGCGTCGGCTCCATCGAGGACCGCGTTGGCGACATCGCTCGTTTCAGCGCGCGTGGGAACCGGGTTGTTGATCATCGACTCGAGCATCTGCGTGGCGACGATGACCGGCTTGGCCATCGCGCGGCACAGCTCGACTGCGCGCTTCTGCACAATCGGTACGGCCTCCAGCGGAAGCTCCACGCCGAGGTCGCCACGGGCGACCATGATGCCGTCGAAGGCGTCGATGATCTCCTCGAGGTTGTCGACGGCCTGCGGCTTCTCGATCTTGGCGATAACCGGAACCCGGCGGCCCTCCTCGGCCATGATCACGTGAACACGCTGGACGTCCTTGGCATCCCGGACGAACGACAGGGCGATCAGGTCGGCGCCGGTGCGCAGACCCCAGCGGAGGTCAGCCTCGTCTTTGTCGGAGAGGGCGGGAACGTTGACCGCGACCCCGGGAAGGTTGATGCCCTTGTTGTTGGACACCGGGCCGCCGACGATGACTTCGGTCGTGACGACCGTGCCGTCGGTCTCGACGACCTTGACGCGAACCTTGCCGTCGTCGATGAGGAGGAAGTCTCCCGGCTTCACGTCGGCAGGAAGACCCTTGAACGTCGTTGAGACGATCTCTTTCGTGCCGAGGATGTCCTCGGTCGTGATCTTGAAGATGTCGCCGACCGCGAGGTCGTGGGGTCCGTTCTCGAACTTGCCTAGGCGAATCTTTGGTCCCTGCAGGTCGACGAGAACCGCGACGGCGCGCTGTGCGTCGTCGGCAGCCTTGCGGACATTGGCGAAATTGTTCTCGTGAACCGAGTAGTCGCCGTGGGAGAGGTTGAAGCGGGCCACGTCAACACCGGCATCGATGATGGCGCGAACCATCTCGTATGTCGAGGTTGCCGGGCCCAAGGTTGCGACGATCTTCGCGCGTCTCATCCGAGTATGCTCCGTTGTTTGCGTGATGCAGGCAGAAGGCCTGCGGGTATAGGCAGGGGCCGGGCCCAGCCTACGCGTGCGCCATACCGATGGCGACATCCGTCGGGTTAACAGGAGACGGAAGCTCCGTGTCGCCCATCAGATACCGGTCCACCGCTGCAGCGGCCGCGCGTCCTTCGGCGATCGCCCAGACGATGAGGGACTGGCCGCGCCCGGCGTCACCGGCAACGAACACCCCCGGATGCGTCGTCTGGTAATCGTCCTCACGGGCAACGTTGCCGCGATCGGTGAATCTGGTGCCGAGCTGGTCTTCCAGAAGAAGTCGCTCGGGGCCGGTGAAGCCCATGGCGATGAGCACGAGATCTGCGGGGATCTCGCGTTCGGTGCCGCTCTTCGGGATGCGTCGGCCGTCCACGAACTCGGTCTCAGCTACCCGCAGGTACTGCACCTCGCCTGCGTCGTTACCGAGGAACTCGACGGTGGACGCGAGGTACATCCGCTCCCCGCCTTCCTCGTGGGCTGACTGCACTTCGAACAGGGTGGGGGCCATCGGCCATGGCTGCGCTTCAGGGCGCGCCTCGGGAGGGCGGCGACCGATCGCGAGGTTCGTGACGCTCAGCGCGCCCTGGCGGTGTGCCGTTCCAATGCAGTCCGCACCGGTGTCGCCGCCACCGATCACGATCACGTGCTTGCCCTCCGCCGTGATCTGGTTGGCTACGGCATCCCCGGCGACAGCGTGGTTCGACTCGACGAGGTACTCCATCGCGAAATGGACGCCGGCGAGATCGCGTCCTGGGATCGGAAGGTCCCGCGGAACTGTTGCGCCGGTTGCGACGACGACAGCGTCGTACCGGGCACGCAGGGCATCCCAGGTGATGTCGGTGCCGATGTTCACGCCGGCACGGAACCGGGTTCCTTCATCCTGCATCTGACGAAGACGCGACTCCAGGTGGCGCTTTTCCATCTTGAAGTCCGGGATGCCGTAGCGCAGCAGGCCGCCGATACGGTCATCCCGCTCGTAGACAGCGACGGTGTGACCAGCCCGCGTGAGCTGCTGCGCGGCGGCGAGGCCCGCTGGGCCTGAACCGACCACTGCGACGGTCTTCCCCGTCAGGCGGCCCGGCGGCTTGGGCTCGACCCACCCGCTCGCAAAGGCCTGATCGATGATCGAGACCTCGACCTGCTTGATCGTCACCGCCGGCTGGTTGATCCCCAGCACACACGCGCTCTCGCACGGCGCGGGGCAGAGCCGACCCGTGAACTCCGGGAAGTTGTTCGTGGCGTGCAGACGGTCGATCGCCGCACGCCCCTCGCCACGCCACGTGAGGTCGTTCCATTCGGGGATGAGGTTTCCCAGCGGGCATCCCTGGTGGCAGAAGGGGATGCCGCAGTCCATGCAGCGTCCCGCCTGCCGGCGCAGCACAGCGCTGTCGCCCGGTTCGTAGACCTCTTTCCAGTCCATGATGCGAACAGGCACCGGACGGCGTGCGGGCAGCTCCCGCTCGGTCACCTTCAAAAAGCCCTTGGGATCAGCCACCGGTCACCTCCAGGATGCGGGTCCAAACAACGTCGCCGTCGGGGTCGAGGCCCTCGTCGACAGCCTCCTGCCGTGTACGCAGCACGGCGGCGTAGTCCCGAGGAACGACGCGGACGAAGTTGGCGACCTCCTCGTCGAAGCGCGCGAGGAAGTCTGCGGCAAGCGCGGATTCGGTCTGTTCGACGTGCTGCGCGAGCAGATCGCGCAGCATCTCGGCATCCCCGGAACCCAGCGGTCCGAGTTCGAGCTCACCGGTGGCCAGCGCCTCCCGGTTGACGAGGTCGGCGTCGAGCCGGTAGATGTACGCGGTTCCTCCCGACATGCCGGCACCGAGGTTCCGGCCCGTCGGTCCCAGGATGACGGCGAGACCACCGGTCATGTACTCGAGCGCGTGGTCACCGACCCCTTCGACGACAGCGGTCGCCCCCGAGTTGCGGACAAAGAACCGTTCGCCCACGATGCCGCGCAGGAACAGGGTTCCCTGCGTTGCGCCGTAGCCGATCACGTTGCCGGCGATGACGTTCTGCGACGCATCGAAGGCAGCATCCTCGGGAGGCCGGATGACGATCTGACCGCCGGAGAGCCCCTTGCCGACGTAGTCGTTCGAGTCTCCCGTCAACCGCAGCGTGATCCCTGCGGGCATGAACGCACCGAAGGACTGCCCTGCCGAACCGGTGAGGTTGATCGTGATGGAACCTGCAGGCAGACCGTTCTGGCCCTGAGCTTTCGTCACGTGGTGGCCGAGCAACGTACCGACCGCGCGGGCCGTATTGCGCACGGGCAGGTCGATCGTGATCTGGCCGCCGTGCGCGATCACATCCTGCGCCCGCTCGATGATCGGGACGTCGAAGTGCTCGTCGAGCTCATGATCCTGCGGACGCAGGTTGCGGCGCGGCTCGTCGTCGGAGAACGCGGGACCCTCCAGCACGGGTGTCAGGTCCATTCCGCTTGCCTTCCAGTGCGCGATCGCACGGTTGGTGTCAAGCAGTTCGTGATGACCGATCGCCTCGTCGAGCGAGCGGAACCCGAGCTCTGCCAGGTACTCGCGCACCTCCTGAGCGATGAACTCCATGAAGGTCTCGACGAACTCCGGCTTGCCGGTGAACCGCGACCGCAGGACGGGGTTCTGCGTGGCGACACCGACCGGACAGGTGTCGAGATGACAGACACGCATCATGATGCATCCGGAAACGACCAGCGGAGCGGTGGCGAATCCGAACTCCTCGGCGCCGAGCAGTGCGCCGATGATCACGTCTCGTCCTGTCTTGATCTGGCCGTCGACCTGCACGACCACACGATCGCGCATGCCGTTGAGCATCAGGGTCTGCTGCGTTTCGGCGAGGCCCAGCTCCCACGGCGTGCCTGCGTGCTTGAGCGAGTTCAACGGGCTGGCACCGGTGCCGCCGTCGTGTCCGGATACCAGGATGACGTCGGCCAGCGCTTTTGCCGTACCCGCTGCTACCGCACCGATGCCCGACTGGCTCACCAGCTTGACGTGCACGCGGGCCTGCGGGTTGGCACGCTTGAGATCGAAGATCAGCTGCTTGAGGTCCTCGATCGAATAGATGTCATGGTGCGGCGGCGGCGAGATGAGGCCGACACCGGCGGTGGCATGCCGGGTGCGCGCCACCCACGGGTAGACCTTGGTCGGGGGCAGCTGCCCACCCTCGCCCGGCTTCGCCCCCTGTGCCAGCTTGATCTGGATGTCGTCGGCTTCCGTCAGATACAGGCTCGTGACACCGAAGCGCCCCGATGCCACCTGCTTGATGGCGCTGCGGCGTTCGGGGTCGAGGAGACGGTCGACATCCTCGCCGCCCTCACCGGTGTTGGACTTGCCGCCGATCCGGTTCATCGCGATAGCGAGTGTCTCGTGCGCTTCCTTCGAGATGGAGCCGTAGCTCATCGCGCCGGTTGAGAACCGCTTCACGATCGCCGACACCGGCTCGACTTCGTCGATCGGCACGGGACGGCGCACACCGGTGCGCAGACGGAAGAGTCCGCGGAGGGTCTTCAGTTCGCTCGCCTGGTCATCTACGAGCTTGGTGTACTCGCGGAACACGTCGTACCGGCGCGTGCGGGTCGAGTGCTGAAGGCGGAAGACCGTCTCAGGGTTGAACAGGTGAGGCGAGCCGTCTCGGCGCCACTGATACTCCCCACCGGTCCAGAGGCGCTCGTGCGCGCGCTCTGCTTCGTCCTCGGGGTACGCGTAGGCGTGTCGGGCACGGTTCTCGGCGGCGATGACGTCGAGCCCGACGCCGCCGAGCTTGGTCTCGGTGCCGGTGAAGTACGCGTCCACGAACTCCTGCGACAGGCCGACGGCCTCGAACACCTGGGCGCCCGCGTAGGACGACACTGTCGAGATCCCCATCTTGGACATGATCTTCAGAACGCCCTTGCCGAGGGCGTAGATGAGGTTCTTGACGGCCTTTTCGGGCGAAACGCCGGTGATGTACCCGGCGCGCACGAGGTACTCGACGGTCTCCATGGCGAGGTAAGGGTTCACTGCTGACGCCCCGTAACCAAGCAACGTCGCGACGTGGTGAACTTCGCGGACGTCTCCAGCCTCGACGACCAGCCCTACTTTCATTCGCGTCTCGCGCCGGATCAGGTGGTGGTGGATGGCGGCGACCATCAGCAACGAGGGAATCGGGGCGAGGTCCTTGTTGGAGTCGCGGTCGCTGAGCACGATGTACTCGGCACCGTCCTCGATCGCCTGGTCGACTTCGCTGCACATCTGCGCGATGCGCTTCTGCATCCCCTTGTGGCCAGCCTCGACGCGGTACAGGCCACGGATGGTTACCGAGGAGCGTCCGGGCACTGCGGTATCGATGTGCTGGATCTTCGCGAGTTCATCGTTGTCGATGACCGGGAAGTCCAGGGTCACGGTGCGCGTGTGGCTCGGGCCCCAGTCCAAGAGGTTCCGCTCGGGGCCGATACCGAGCGAGAGCGAGGTGACGACCTCTTCTCGGATCGAGTCCAGGGGCGGGTTGGTCACCTGAGCGAACTGCTGGGTGAAGTAGTCGAACAGCAGGCGCGGGCGGTCGCTCAGGACCGCGACGGGGGTGTCACTGCCCATAGCGCCGAGCGGCTCCGCGCCCTTCTGCCCCATGGGGGTCAGCAGAATGCGGACTTCTTCTTCCGTGTAACCGAAGGTGCGCTGACGGCGGGTGATCGACGCGATCGGATGCACGATGTGCTCACGCTCGGGCAGTTCCGCCAGGCGAACGCGACCGGCGTCCAGCCACTCCTGCCAGGGCTGCATCGTCGCCAGATCGCGCTTGATCTCGTCATCCTCGATGATCCGGCGCTGCGCCGTGTCCACGAGGAACATGCGGCCAGGGCGCAGGCGTCCGCGTCGCTTGATGCGCTCGGGCTCGAAGTCGAGCACACCGGTCTCGCTGCCGATGACGACAAGGCCGTCGGTGGTCTCGGTCCATCGTCCGGGACGCAGGCCGTTGCGGTCCAGAGTCGCGCCGACGAGCGTGCCATCCGTGAAAATGAGGGCGGCGGGGCCGTCCCACGGCTCCATCTGGATCGCGTGATAGTCGTAGAACGCGCGCAGATCAGGGTCGAGCCCGACCTGCTTCTCGTAGGCCTCGGGGACCATCATCATGATGGCGTGAGGCAGGCTTCTGCCGGTCAGCGTGAGCAACTCGAGCACCTCGTCGAAGGAGGCCGAGTCGCTGGCGCCGTCGGTGCAGATCGGAAGCAGCGGACGGATGTCGCCGATCAGCTCGGACTCGAGCTGTGACTGGCGTGCGCGCATCCAGTTGCGGTTGCCGTTGACGGTGTTGATCTCGCCGTTGTGTGCGAGCATGCGCAGCGGCTGAGCCAGTCGCCACGAGGGGAAGGTGTTGGTCGAGTACCGCGAGTGAACCACGGCGAGCTCGGATGCGAACCTCTCGTCCTGCAGGTCGGGGTAGAACGGCTCGAGCTGCAGCGTCGTGACCATGCCCTTGTAGCCGAGGGTGCGTGCCGACAGCGAGACGAAATATGCGCCGAGCTCGGTGCGACTGCGCTTGCGGAGCCGGTAGGTGCGGCGATCCAGCGCGACTCCCGACAGCGCAGGGGCGTCACCGACCGCGGGACGCGAAACAAACAGTTGCTCGAAGGCCGGGCGCGCCTCAAACGCGAGCTTGCCGAGGTGCTCCTCGTCGGTGGGGACTTCACGCCAGCCGAGGACCTCGAGGTTCTCGCTTGCCGCGATGCGCTCGATGCCAGCCTTCTGCTCGGCCCGAGCTTCGTGATCCAGGGGAAGGAAGACCATGCCCGCCGCGTACTCCCCCATCGGAGGCAGGTCGAAGTCCACGACAGCGCGAAGGAAGGCATCCGGCATCTGCGTGAGGATGCCGGCGCCGTCGCCAGTACCGGCATCCGACCCGATTGCACCTCGGTGCTCAAGGTTGCGAAGGGCGGTCAGAGCGAGGTCGATGATGTCGTGACCGGGCTCCCCACGAAGGGTCGCGACCATGGCCAGGCCACACGCGTCCCGTTCGAAGTCAGGGTTGTACATCCCCTGCTTGGCGGGGAAGCCGGATTCGCCGGTGGCGATGCGACGGGGGCTCGATGCCATTGCTACCGTCCTCACGTTGATGCTCAAGATGGGACGACGTCGGCCCGGCTGTGTGTGGTGTACGCGGTGATCGGGGTACTACTCCGGTGATCAGATCACTGCGGCCGTGTGGTGCTTGTGGCGCTGCCGGCGGTGACTTCGGGGGCCGGTGGTTCGCTGACGTCGACGAAGTCGGGAGTGTCCTGCGATTGTACAGTGCCTTTCGCGGCGCGTTCGCGACCGGGAACGTACGGTGAAGGCTCCCGCCCGGGGTGGCGGCGCCTCTGCACGATCATGATCGCGAGGCCGATGACGACGCCGAAGATCGCTGCCCACACGTTGGTGCGGATGCCGAGGAAGATCTCGCTTGGATCGATCCGGATGGACTCCCAGACGATGCGGCCGGCGCTGTACCAGATCAGGTAGAGACCGAACAGGCGTCCCCACTGCAGCGCGAAACGACGCCCCGCCCACAGCAGCACAGCAGCGCCCAGCAGGTTCCAGATCATCTCGTACAGGAACGTCGGGTGGAACAGGGTCCCGGGGGCAAGGCCCGGAGGGAACGCGGCGTTGGTGGACTCGATCTCCAAGCCCCACGGGAGGTCGGTCGGAAGGCCGAACAGCTCGTGATTGAACCAGTTGCCGAGTCGTCCCATGGCCTGGGCGATGATCAGACCTGGCGCCAAAGCATCGGCGAATGACCAGAATCGGATGCCGGTCCAGCGGCATCCGAGCCACGCCCCGACTGCCCCGCCGATGAGCGCGCCGTAGATGGCGATGCCACCCTCCCAGATGCGGAAGACCGCCCAGATGTCGGCTCCCTCGCCGAAGTAGAAGCCGGGGTGCGTGACGACGTGGTAGATCCGAGCGACGATGATCGCGAGGGGAACCGCGAGCAGCGCGATGTCGATGACGATCCAGTTCTCGGCACCGCGCTTGGTCAGGCGGTAGTTCGTAAGCAGGACGGCGACGATGATGCCGGCGATGATGCACAACGCGTAGAAGTGGATGCGCAGCGGCCCGAGGTCGATGTAGCTGACACTCGGACTGGGGATGCTCGTCAGGACGTTCTGGAAAGCGCTGATCATGTCGATCGTCCTCGGTTGGTCGGGCGCCGACCGGAGGGCCGACGACGTGAGTCTAGTTCGAGTGGGGCGGGCTCACTCGCGAACGGTGCCTGCGACGAGCTCGCGCGCTGCAGCAGCGAGGCCGTCGAGCCCGCCATCACGCAGCGCCCGCACGAGCGCCGTGCCGACGATTGCACCGTCGGCGTATTCAAGGACGCTGCGCACGTGGTCGGCGTTGGAGACGCCGATGCCCACGCACGCGCGCTCTGCACCGTGCTCGCGAAGGCGGGCGACGAGAGCGCGGGCTGCAGCATCCAGTTGCGCCCGCTCCCCCGTGATGCCCATGGTTGACACGGTGTACACGAACCCGGTGGTTTCGCGCACGATCATCTCGAGGCGGGCATCGGTCGAACTCGGTGCGGCGAGGAACACCCGGTCAAGGCCCGTTCGCGTGCTCTCGGCGAGCCAGTCGGATGCCGCGTCGGGGGTGATGTCGGGTGTGATCAGCCCGGCGCCACCGGCGGCGCTGAGGTCGTCGGCGTAGCGGGAGACTCCGTACTGGACTACGGGGTTCCAGTACGTCATGACCAGGACGGGAACGTCGGTGCGTGCTGACACCTCGCGAACCGCGGTGAAGGTGTCACGCATCCGGAAGCCCGCTTGCAGCGCAGCGTTGGTTGCCTCCTGGATGACCGGCCCGTCCATCACCGGATCCGAGTACGGCGGTCCAAGTTCGAGGATGTCGACGCCGGCCTCGGCCAACGTGACGGCGGCCTCGATGCTGGTCTGCAGGTCGGGATAGCCGATGGGAAGGTAGCCGATCAGGGCGCCGCGGCCCTCAGCCCGGGCCGCGTCGATCGCGGTGGCGACGGCGCTCACGGCTGGGCTCCCTCGTCGTACAGCTCGAACCACCGCGCCGCGGTGTCCATGTCTTTGTCGCCGCGACCGGACAGCGAGATGGCCAGAACCGCTTCCGGTCCGAGGTCGCGCCCGATGCGCAGGGCACCGGCGAGGGCGTGAGCCGACTCAATCGCCGGGATGATGCCCTCGGTGCGCGAAAGCAGGCGCAGTGCCTCCATCGCCTCGGTGTCGGTGGCGGGGATGTAGTGGGCACGACCGATGTCGGCGAGCCAGGCGTGTTCGGGTCCGACCCCGGGATAATCCAGGCCTGCCGAGATCGAGTGGGACTCGACCGTCTGGCCGTCTTCGTCTTGCAGGACGAAGGTCTTGGCGCCGTGCAAGATGCCCGGCGTGCCCCGCTCGATGGATGCCGCGTGCCGGGGCGTGTCGACGCCATCCCCGGCCGCTTCGACGCCATAGAGGGCGACGCCCTCGTCGTCGAGGAATGCATCGAACATGCCGATGGCATTCGATCCGCCGCCGACGCACGCGAAGACGGCATCGGGAAGCCGTCCGATCTCATCCAGAAGTTGAGCGCGCGCTTCTTCGCCGATGACCTTCTGGAAGTCACGGACCATGGCAGGGAACGGGTGCGGGCCCGCGGCGGTGCCGAAGATGTAGTTCGTGTTCTCAACGCTGGCGACCCAGTCGCGGTATGCCTCGTTGATGGCATCCTTCAACGTCCGCGAGCCCGTCGTGACCGGGATGACTTCGGCTCCGAGCAGCCGCATGCGGGCGACGTTCAGCGCCTGGCGCTGCGTGTCGACCTCGCCCATATAGATCGTGCAGTCGAAACCGAACAGCGCCGCAGCCGTGGCAGTTGCCACACCGTGCTGGCCGGCTCCGGTCTCCGCGATCACCCGCGTCTTGCCCAGACGCTGCGTGAGCAGAGCCTGGCCGAGCACGTTGTTGATCTTGTGGGACCCCGTGTGGTTCAGGTCCTCACGCTTGAGAAACACCCGCCCGGCGCCGGTGTGCTCGGCGAACCGCGGCACCTCGGTGAGGGCAGAAGGTCTGCCGGCGTACGAGTTCAGCAGCCGAACGAACTCCGCCTGGAACGCCGGGTCGATGCGAGCTGCCTCGTATTCGGCAGTGAGCTCGTCGATTGCGGCGATGAGCGACTCGGGCATGAAACGCCCGCCGAAGTCGCCGAAGAAGGGACCGCGCTGTTCGCGCAGGCTCGTGGTCATGATCCTGCCTCCAGGAACGTGGTGAGGGTCGCGACGGGGTCACCGGTAACCAGCGCCTCGCCGATGAGGACGACATCTGCGCCCGCAGCCCGGTAGTGCGCGACATCGGCCGGCGCTAGCACAGCGGACTCCGCGACAGCGATGGCATCCGCGGGGATGGACTCACGCAGGCGCCCGAACAGACCGCGGTCGAGTTCGAACGTGGAAAGGTCGCGCGCGTTGACGCCGACCAGGCGTGCACCGATGTCCGCGGCACGCTGCAGTTCCTCGAGCGAGTGTGTTTCGACCAGTGCCGTCATCCCGAGCTGTTCGATCAGGCGCATCAGCCGCTCGAGTACCGGCTGGTCGAGGGCCGCGACGATGAGCAGAACGATATCGGCGCCTGCCGCGCGGGCCTCGAAGACCTGATACTCGGTGGAGACGAAGTCCTTGCGCAGCACCGGGAGGGATACTGCAGCACGGACTGACTCGAGATCCGCGAGGCTCCCCTTGAACCGACGCTGTTCCGTCAGAACCGAGATGGCCGATGCTCCCCCGCGCTCGTACAGAGATGCGAGGTGGGCTGGGTCGGGGATCTCGGCGAGGTCGCCGCGTGATGGGCTGGCACGCTTGACCTCGGCGATGATGCGCACGTTCTCGGTGGGTGCCAGTGCTTCGAGTGCCGGGAGCGCGGCGGGACGATCACGTGCGGCGCGTTCGACATCCGCAAGCGGCCGCACGGCTTCGCGCGACCGGGCGTCCTCGAGAGCGCCGGCCGTGAGGTCGGCGAGCATGCTCAATGCTCTTTCGCGGTGTACCTGGAGCCGCCCACGCCGTAGCCGACCTTCGCCATGATCCAACCGACGAGCGCCCCCACCACGACAAGGACTACCGATGCCCACACGAGCCAGACGATCTCCAGGAAGAACGCCAGTGTGCCCAGGGCGATGGCAGCGAGCATGATGACGACAGCCGTCCAGGCCGCCGGCGAGTGTCCGTGGCCGGGGTCGCCGATGGGGTTGCTCATGGATATCCTCCGGTAGTGCGCGGGCTGTGGCCAGTCTAGCGGTCAGGTGGTGGGGTCCCCGCCACGGGAGAGGTCATCCCACGAGTCGATGGCATCGAGGGGTTCGCCGCTCTGGCGGCGCTCGGCGCGCTCGGCCTGGTACCGTTTCCCACCCTCGGGCCACAGGCGGGCTGTCGCGAGAACCCAGGTCCCGGCGGCAGCCATAATGACGGCCGCGACGAGGGCGATGGCGGGCCAGGCCGTGACGGTGATCCCTGCCACAAGCTCCGCGATCGCGCTCTCGCCGCGGATGCCGGTCACGGCTGCAACTTCGGCTGCGACGGCGTCTACGGGGGCGTTGATGGCGATCGGTGCTGCGAGGACGGCCAGAGCCACCCCGAGGGCGGCCCCGATCAGACCGAACACGGGACGGAGGATCCGACCGACGATGGATAGAGCGGCTCCGAGCGCGAGCGCCGTCAGGCTCAGCGGCGCGAGGAGCACCACCGCGGACGCCCCCGCCACGGCGAGCGGTTCCGCGGCACCGTCTGTCAACGACACGAGGAGCCACGTCTGGGTCGAGGAGATGAGGCCCGTCGCACCAGCGATCAGCAGAGCGACAACTCCGACGAGCCGGGCCCGCGCGATCATGCGTCCCCGTGGGTGACAGCCGGTTCGAGGTCGGTCGTGTCGAAGCAGCTTCGCGTACCGGTGTGGCAGGCTGCACCGATCTGCTCGACTTCGATCAGGAGCGCGTCGCCGTCGCAATCCAGCTTCGCACCGCGCACATACTGCACATGCCCGGACGTATCGCCCTTGCGCCAGTACTCCTGACGCGAGCGCGACCAGAAGGTCACGCGGCCGCTGGTGAGCGTACGCCGCAGCGCTTCAGCATCCATCCATCCGAGCATGAGCACCTCTCCGGTGTCCCACTGCTGGATGATCGCCGGCGCAAGTCCGTCTGGGTTGAAGGAGACTGCCGTGATGCGGTCATCGACATCGGTCACGCTCTCACCTCCACGTTCTCGGCTGCCAGTGCAGACTTGACATCACCGACGGTGAGCTGACCGGAGTGGAAGACACTCGCGGCCAGCACAGCGTCTGCTCCGGCGTGCACGGCCGGCGCGAAATGCTCGACCGATCCCGCACCGCCGGAGGCGATCACCGGTACCGACGAGATCTCGCGCATCAGCGACACGAGCTCCAGGTCGAAACCCTCCCGTGTGCCATCGGCGTCGATCGAGTTGACCAGGAGCTCGCCCGCACCTCGATCGATGGCCTCGCGAGCCCATGCCAGCGCATCCAGCGTCGTCTCGGTGCGGCCACCGTGGGTGGTCACGACGAATCCCGAGTCGACCGCTGCGGAGCGCTTCACATCGAGTGAGAGCACGAGGACCTGCGCGCCGAAGCGATCGGCGATCTCGTCGACGAGCCCGGGGCGAGCGATGGCGGCGGAGTTGACCCCGACCTTGTCTGCTCCGACGCCGAGGAGCCGAGCCACGTCGTCGCCCGAGCGTACCCCTCCCCCGACGGTGAGCGGGATGAAGACCTCTTCGGCGGTGCGCTGAACGACGTCGTAGGTTGTCGCGCGCTCGTCGACAGTCGCGGTGACGTCGAGGAACGTGATCTCGTCAGCGCCCTGCCGAAAATACGCCGCGGCAAGTTCGACGGGGTCTCCCATGTCGCGGAGATTCAGGAAGTTGATGCCCTTCACCACCCGCCCGGCGGCGACGTCGAGGCACGGGATGACGCGGGTCGCGACAGCCATCTAGAGCCTCGCCGCGTGGATCTCGGTCACGAGGATGGCGCGAGCGCCGATGCCGTACAGGGCATCCATCACCTGATTGACGCCCTTGCGCGGGCTCATGACGCGTACAGCAACCCACGACGGGTCCCGGAGCGGCGAGATCGTCGGTGATTCGATACCCGGTGCGATCTCGACTGCGCGATCGACGAGGTCCGCCGGGAGGTCGTAGTCGATGAGAACGTATCGGCGGGCAACCATGACGCCGCGCAGACGCCGCAGGAGAGTCTCGGTCCCCTCGACCTCGCGGGGCCCTCCGATCAGGACGGCTTCGGACTCCAAAAGCACCGGGCCGAAGATCTCCAGCCCCGCCTGCTTGAGGGTCGTGCCCGTCGAGACCACATCGGCGACGGCGTCAGCGACGCCCAGGCGCACGGCGGATTCGACCGCGCCGTCAAGCGGAACGAGGTCGACAGCGATCCCGCGCTCGTCAAGGAACGAGTCCACAAGGCCCGGGTAAGCCGTAGCCACGCGCATTCCCTCGAGGTCAGCGAGCTCGGTGAACCTTCCGGGAGGCCCCGCGAAGCGGAAGGTGGAGTCGGCGAAGCCGAGGGACTCGACCTCGCGCGCCGGCATCCTGGCATCCAGCAACAGGTCGCGACCGGTGATCCCGACATCCAGGGCACCCGAGCCGACATACGTCGCGATATCGCGCGGCCGCAGATAGAAGAACTCGACCTCGTTCGCAGGGTCGATGACGTGGAGGTCTTTCGGGTCGCGTCTGCCGGTGTACCCGGCTTCGGTGAGCATGGCGGCAGACGTCTCGGCCAGCGAGCCCTTGTTGGGCACGGCGATTCGGAGCATGGGGGTCTTTCGGGTCGAAGCGGGAGCGGGCGACGGGTTCAGAGATGTCGGTACACGTCCTCGAGCGAAAGACCCTTCGCCAGCATCAACACCTGCAGGTGGTACAACAATTGCGAGATCTCTTCAGCTGCAGCCTCGTCAGACTCGTACTCGGCAGACATCCACACCTCAGCGGCCTCTTCGACGATCTTCTTGCCGATCGCGTGGATGCCAGCATCGAGCTCTGCGACGGTCCCCGAACCCTCGGGACGGGTCTGCGCCTTCACCGTCAATTCGGCGAACAGCTCTTCGAAGGACTTCACCATGCCAGGGTAGCGAACCGCGCGGCCTGCTCGGTCAGTGCCGATGGGCGTGCGTGCCGCGAGAACGCAGCCCTGCGATTGCAGCATCCGGGTCGCCGGCCCCGAACACGGCTGATCCGGCGACGAACGTGTCGGCCCCGGATGCGGCGGCCTGTTCGATCGTGGACTCCGAGATGCCGCCGTCCACCTGCAACCACACCGCGGAACCGCGGCGGCGGCATTCATCAGCGAGGGTGCGGAGCTTGGGCATCATGTCAGTCATGAAGGACTGACCGCCGAATCCGGGTTCGACGGTCATCACGAGGATCTGGTCGAACTCGTCGAGGATGTCGAAGAGCGGCTCGACCGGTGTAGCCGGCTTCAGTGCGATTCCGGCGCGTGCCCCCATGGACCGCAGTCGGCGCGCCAGAGGCACGGGCTCTGCGGTTGCCTCGGTGTGGAAGGTCACGGATGCCGCGCCGATCTCTGCATAGCCCGGTGCCCAGCGGTCGACATCGTCGATCATGAGGTGCACATCCAGCGGCACGGGCGATGTCGCCTGGATTCGCTCGACCATCTGCGGACCGAACGTGAGGTTGGGGACGAAGTGATTGTCCATCACGTCGACGTGAACGAAGTCGGCGGCGGCGATGCGCTGCAGTTCCGCCTGCATGTTGACGAAGTCGGCGGCGAGGATGCTGGGATTGATGCGTACCGTAGCGTCATGCGTCGCGGCGTCGGGGGAACTCACCCGTCCATTATGGGCGAGGGCGCCCGTCAGCCACGTCGTCGCAGGAGTGTGATCGACATCGCGTCGGTGCCGTGCCGGTGAGGCCACAGCTGCGCGCGTCCACCGCCCGAGCCCGGGGTCGCCAGATCCGGAACGTTTCGCGAGACCCGACGCAGCACGCCCCGCGCATCCAGTTCCTCCAGCTCATTGCGGTGCTGGTCCAGCACCGCCGCGACAACATCGCGCGTTTCCGCAAGGTGCGGAGAGCACGTTACGTACGCGACGACACCGCCGGGGCGGAGCCCCGTCACTGCCGCGGACAGCAGCTCGCCCTGGAGTTCTGCGAGCGGCGCGACATCCTGCGGGGACTTTCGCCACCGCGATTCGGGCCGTCGTCGCAGTGCACCGAGGCCCGTGCACGGGGCATCCACGAGGATTCGGTCGTAGGCTGCAGAGCCTGCCCTTTCCCTCCCGTCTTCCTCAGAGACGGGAACCTCGAACGGGATCGGCTCGAGGGACCGGCGAACCAAACCGGCGCGCGTGGATGACACCTCGTTGGCCTCGAGGTCCAGAGGGCTCCCGACCTCCCGCGCCTCGAGTGCGCGCGCGGCCAGCAGAGCGGTCTTTCCGCCGGGTCCTGCGCACAGGTCGAGCCAGCGCTCTCCGGGTCGCACGGGGTCGACCTCCGAGAGGGCGAGGGCCGCGAGCTGGGATCCCTCGTCCTGGACCCGTAGCGCGCCGCCGGAGGCGGCGACGAGCCTGCCGGGATCGCCCGCCGGTGCGCGGAAGCCGTACGGCGAAAAGGACGTCGGCTCCGACCCTTCGGGGATGGCTGCAAGACCGGGAAGCGCGGTCATCGTTACGCGCGGTGGGTCGTTGTCGGCGGCGAGCAGATCGGTGAGCTCGCCCGCGCGTCCCTCGTCGTCCAGAGCCCGCCGGAGCGCCCGGATCACCCACACCGGGTGGGAGGTGCGCACCGAGAGGCGTTCATCGTCCGATCGGGCAGCCTCCTCGGCGCGGGAGATCCAGGTCGCGGCATCCGCGCCGCCGATTCTGCGCAGAACGGCGTTGACGAAGCCGACAGCGCGCTGCCCCGCGCTTGCCCGCGTGAGCGCAACCGACTCGTTGACTGCAGCGTGCGGCGGGACCCTCGTGGCCAGGAGTTGATGCACGCCGAGACGCAGGATGTCGAGCACGGGCGGGTCGAGAGTCTCGGTCGGACGGTTCGCGGCGACGGCGATGACGGCATCCCAGGTTCCCTGTTGCCGCAGGGTTCCATAGGTCAGCTCCGTCGCGAGCGCTGCGTCCGCAGGACTCAGCTGTGCCCGGGCGATGGCTGTCGGCAGGACGAGATTCGCGTACGCATCGGCGTCATGGACCGCGCGCAGAGTGTCGAACGCGACCCGCCGGGCAGACAGTGCACTGCTCATGCCGTGGCCCCGCTCGCTCCGGGAGACGGCTCGCCGGCGTTGCCAGTGTCGAACTGGAGCTCGCTCAGCCGGGTGCCGCGCCACCAATCTCCGGCATCCATCGCAGGCTTGCCGGCAGGCTGGACACGCTGCAGCGCGATCGGGTGAGTGGCGGTTCCGACGATCACCTGCTTCGCGTGAGATGCCGCCAGTCCGGGGCGCAAGCGCGGTGAGTCGGCGGAGGCCGGGCCGGCGGCGAGGATCTTCAGCCGTGAGCCGTCAGCCGTCGCGAAAGCGCCCGGCTCCGGAGTGACGCCGAAGATCCGCGACACGACCTGTTCCCGAGGCTGCTCCCAGTCGACGCGACCGTCCTCGATCGAGAGCTTCGGTGCGTAGGTCGGCTCGCCTTGTTGCGGGCGGGGCCGAGCGGTGCCGTCTGCGATCTCGCCGACGACCGCCGCGAGCAGCTCGGCGCCGGACTCCGCAAGGGTCGCCAGCAGATCGCCTGCTGTCGCGTCTGCGGGGCGAGGGAAACGAATCTCGCCGAAAATGTCGCCCTCGTCGAGTCCGTGCGTCAGCTGAAAGACGTCGGCTCCCACCTCGGGATCTCCTGCGATGATCGCGTGCTGCACCGGAGCGGCACCCCGCCACCGGGGCAGCACGGAAAAGTGAAGATTGATCCAGCCGTGCCGGGGCGTCGAGAGCAGAGGCTCACGGACCAGTCCGCCATAGGCCACGATCACGCCAAGATCGGGCTGCGCCTCTCGCACCGCCGTGAGCGCTTCCTCATCGAGGCGCGCGGTGCGATGCACTGCAAGGCCCAGTTCGAGGCCGGCAGCGGCCACCGGTGAGGGAGTCAGGACGCGTCGGCGGCCGATTGGTGCATCGGGGCGTGTGATCACGAGAGGCACCTCGTGACCGGCGTCCACGAGGGCGAGAAGCGACGGTACCGCGGGCTGCGGAGTACCAGCGAACACGATTCTCATTGCTGTATCTCCAGGTTCAGGTCGGGCAGGTCCATACGGATGCGTAGGGTGGCGCGCGAGCCACCGCGTGTCCGCGATCGCCGTCCCCGCAGCGCTGAAGCGACAAGAGCCGCGCGCAGGGAGCGCGCGACGTCGGGTCCATCGTGGTAGTCGCAGCGCACGAGCGCGCGCACGTTGTCATCTCGTGAGTCGGTTGCGGGCAGCGGCACGGGCCCGAGGATGTCACCGGCACGCAACCGCGGCACGTCCGTCCTCACGGCGGCCAGCGCGGTCTCCACTGCCGGTCGGGCCCCCTCCAACGCGGCGACACGAACGGCGGGCGGCATGCGAAGCTCCGCGCGCTCGGCCAGTTCCGCGCGCGCGAATGCCGGCTGGGTCCAGGTAGCCAGGGCTCGGCCGAGTGTCCCGGCGACTCCGACCAGGTGCACCGGCGCACCCGGTGCGGCCAAGGCCGCCGCGTTCGACCACCAGCGCAGGCAGTGCTCCGCGATCCGCAGATCGTCGGCGAGCAGCATCCGTTCGCCGTCCAGGAGCAGGACTGCGCGGTATCCGCCCGCGGTTCGGGGCTCTGCCCCCCGGGTCGCGATGACCAGGGCCGGTGCGGCCGGCACGTCGAGGACCTGATGCTCGGCGTCCGAGACGATGACCCGGACGCCGGGAAACGCGCGACCCAGCTCCTCGGCGGTGCGGCGGCTCCCGGAGCCGATAAGCAGAAAGCGTGTGCCCCCGCACGACGCGCAGGTCCAGCCCTCAGCGCGGCGTCCGCACGCGGAGCAGGTGGGTGTCGCCCCTCGCGCTCCGGCCTGGAGCGATCCGCCGCAGGCGCGGCAGCGTGCGGGATGCCGGCAGTCGGCACAGGCGAGCACTGGCGCATAACCGGGACGAGCGACCTGCACCAGAACCGGACCGCTCCGAACTGCCTCGCGCGCGGCGGTGAACGCCGCAGAGGGGACCCGCGCGGTCCCGGTCTCCCCCTCGCGCAGTGGTGTGAGCACCACGCGGGGAGCTGCTGGACGGGCTGCGCGGAGTTCCTCCACCCACCCGATATCGACAAGACGTTGGACGTCGGTGGTGCGGGTGAACCCGGCGAAGATAAGCGCGAACTGTTCCTGCTCTTGCCGGACCAGCGCGGCGTCGCGCGCGTGGACGCCGGGTGAGAGCGGCTCACGCAGAAGCGGATCGCCGTCGTCCCAGACAGCGACAAGCCCGAGGGCGTGGACTGGCGCGTAGACGGCGGATCGGTTGCCGATCACGATCGACGGCGTGGGCTCGAGTACCCGCAGGTACGCGCCGTAGCGGGCGGGGGCGCTTTGAGCTGCATCCGTCCGGATGACTGCCTCACCGAGTCCGTGCGCGATCAGGCCCTGCTCGAGCTGGTCGAGATCTCGGTGGTCGGGCACGACGAGGATGCTGCTGCGTCCTGCCGCTAGCAGCTGCGCGGACGCGGCAGCGAGAACGCCCACCCACCCCGGTGCGGGCGAGCCAGGCGTTACCGGAGTGGTCGGTGCCGTCAGCGCGATGCGAGCACCTCGGGAGAGCGATTCCTCCAAACCGGGGAAGCTTGCAAGCCCTGCTGCCGCCCATTCTGCGGTGGATGCCTGAACCTCGGGAGCGGCCGCCCGTTCGGCGTTCTGCCACGAGCGTTCGGCCCGCACCATCCGTCGCGGCACGACCAGGCGCAGTATGTCGGATGCCGACCCCGCCGACCGGTCGGCGACCTTTCGTGCGAGGTCGTAGAGCCGCCGAGGCAGCACGGGTACCGGAGAGATGACTGACTCGAGCTCCGAGAGGGGGCGGTCAGCGGCGGGTTCATCGTCCAGCTCTACGATGAAGCCGTCAACGATACGGCCAGCCGCACGAAGCGGCACGCGCACGCGGACTCCCTCTCGAGCCTCAGGTGCCAGCTCGTCGGGAATCTCGTAGTCGAAGAGCCGATCCAGTTGTGGCAGCGGGGAATCCAGGAGCACTCGCGCGATGCGCCGAGTGGTCATGTCAGAGACCGGCGGCTGAGCGCAGGTCGTCGACGCGGTCCGTGCGCTCCCAGGTGAAGTCCGCAAGCTCCCGGCCGAAGTGCCCGTAGGCCGCGGTCTGCGCATAGATCGGGCGGAGCAGATCGAGCTGGTCGATGATCGCCTTCGGGCGCAGGTCGAAGACGTCCAGAATCGCCGTCGTGATGATCTCATCGGCCACGTGGGCGGTCCCGAACGTCTCGACGTACAGGCCGACCGGAGCTGCCTTGCCAATGGCGTAGGCGACCTGCACTTCGAGCCGATCAGCGAGTCCTGCAGCCACCGCGTTCTTCGCTACCCACCGCATGGCGTAGGCAGCAGAGCGGTCGACCTTCGAGGGGTCCTTGCCGCTGAACGCTCCGCCGCCGTGACGCGAGGCGCCGCCATAGGTGTCGATGATGATCTTCCGGCCGGTCAGGCCAGCATCCCCCTTCGGGCCGCCGATGACGAACGGGCCCGCCGGGTTGATGTAGTAGGTGACGCCCGAGAGATCGAGTCCGGTGCTCTCCAGAACCGGATCGATGACGACCTCCTGTATCTGGGCGCGCAGGTCCTCTTGCGAGATGTCGGGATGGTGCTGGGTCGAGAGCACCACGGACTCGACGGTGCGCGGGACGGCGCCTTCGAACCCGAGGGTGACCTGCGTCTTGCCATCGGGACGAAGGAACGGCAGCGCACCCGAGCGCCGGGAATCGGCGAGGCGTTCAGCCATGCGGTGCGCCGTCCATGCGGCCATCGGCATCAGCTGCGGCGTCTCGGTCGTCGCATAGCCGAACATGATGCCCTGGTCGCCCGCGCCCTGCTCGTCGCGGGGGTCGGACGATCCGCGTTCACGCTGCTCGAAGGCCTTGTTCACCCCCGAGGCGATGTCTGAGGACTGCGCCCCGATCGAAATGCTCACGCCGCACGAGTCGCCGTCGAAGCCGGTCTCGCTCGAGGTGTATCCGATGCGGTTGACGACGTCGCGAACGATCGCGGGAATCTCGACGTACGCGGAAGTGCTCACCTCACCCGCGACATGCACGAGTCCGGTGGTGACGAGGGTCTCGACCGCGACGCGTCCGCTCGGATCCTCGCTGAGGATCGCGTCGAGGATGCTGTCGGAGATCTGGTCGCAGATCTTGTCGGGGTGACCTTCCGTGACCGATTCGGACGTGAACAGACGCAACGCGGTCATGGAGCTCCCGTCAGTGGTGGACGTCGATCAGTATCGCGACGGCGTACGACACCGACGCGCAAAGAGGTGATCGTCAGTCGATCGGACGGAGGCGAAGCTTGTCTTCGTTGATCTCGTGGAGCGCGATGGTCAGGGGCTTGTCCTCGACGGTCGAGTCGACCAGCGGTCCCACGTTGTCGAAGAGGTTCCCCTCGTGCAGGTCGGAGTAGTAGTCATTGATCTGACGCGCGCGCTTGGCTGCGTAGATCACGAGCTGGTACTTCGAGTCGACCTTCTCGAGAAGGCTGTCGATGGGGGGCTCGATGATGCCCTGGTTGTTCCCGGCCATGGCGGAATCCCTTCGCTGGCGACGGATGTCGGTGAGAGGTCTGTGGCGCCGCTGTCGCGCTCAGCGCGCGGGCGCATTCATCAATTCTACGACCTCGCGCGCCGCAACGGCGACGTCGCCGTTCACGACGCGGTAATCGAACTCGTCTTGGGCCGCCAATTCCACCCGTGCCGTGCGCAGGCGTCGCGAACGTTCCTCCGCGTCCTCCGTGCCTCGACCGACCAGTCGGTTGACCAGTTCGTCCCAGCTGGGCGGAAGGAGGAACACCAGCGTCGCGTCGGGCTGGGCCGCGCGAACCTGTCGCGCGCCCTGCAGATCGATCTCGAGCAGAACTGCTTGACCGCGATCGAGAGCTGCGCGGATCGGTGCGCGCGGGGTGCCGTAACGGTACGCGTTGTGCACGGTAGCCCACTCGAGAAGCTCGCCATCGGCGATGAGCCGATCGAACTCGGCATCGTCGACGAAGTAGTAGTGCTCGCCGTCGCGTTCGCCAGGGCGGGGCGGGCGAGTGGTCGCCGAGACTGACAGGTGGATTTCGGGGTGATGAGCGCGGATGTACTGAGCCACCGTTCCCTTGCCGACAGCTGTCGGCCCCGCGAGCACGACCAGCGCCGACCGGTCAGCGCGTGGGCGCGGCTCGGGTACACGGTCATCGAGGAACGCGCGCAGGGCCTGCTGCTGTCGGCGGCCAAGCCCGCCGAGCCGCTTCACCGGGGAGATCTGAAGACGCTCGAGAATTCTGTCCCGCTTTCCGACGCCGATTGCGGGGATCGCGGTGAGGAACTCGGTGACACGCATGGCGCCGGCCGGTGAATGCGGAGCCGCAAGCGCTCGGCTGAGCAACTCCTGGGGGCTGATCACACGAGTGGCGACATCCTGCTTCAGCGAGGCACGCTCCCGTCGCGCGGCGACGGCACGCTGCGATGCTGCGACGCGGTCGACGTCGGGAGGGGCGGGGCGCTCAGTCATGGCTGGTTCGCGGATACAGGGCCGCACGCTCCTCGATGCGCGTCTCCAGGCGGTCCGGTCCGACAGCGAGGATGCTTCGGCTCTCGGACGCGACGACGTTGGTTGCCACATACCCGAACAGCCGCGTCAGATCGGCGGGCTGCGCCCCCTGCGCACCGAAGCCGGGAGCCAGGATGGGCGTTCCGGCGAGGATGACGTCGCGGAGTCCGAAGGCTGCACGGTCGACGGTTGCTCCGACGACCAGCCCCGCCGAACCGAGTGCGCCGGGTAGGCCGATGTTGAGGGAACCGATCTCGCGCGCCACCCGGGCCGCGACGCTCTCGTCGCCGGGAGCCGAGTCATCTCGGGTGAGAGCGGTCTGTACCGGAAGGCCCTCGGGATTGCTGGTCGCAGCGAGAACGAATACGCCCTTCTCTCGGCGGATCGCCGTCGTGATGGTGGCGTAGAGCGAGTCGGGACCCAGGTACGGGCTCAGCGTCACGGCGTCAGCCTCGAGCGGAGATCCGGGCTCGAGCCACGCGGCGGCATAACCGTCCATCGTCGTGCCGATGTCTCCGCGCTTGGCATCGGCGATCACGATCAACCCAGCGCTCCGGGCCGCTGCCAAGATGTCCTCCAGGGCCGCGAATCCCGCCGAGCCGTAGCGCTCGAAGAACGCGACCTGAGGCTTCACGACACCCACGCGACCCGCGCACGCCTCCACCACACGGAGCCCGAACCGGCGCGCTCCGTCAGCGGTGGCATCCAACCCCCACGACTCCAACAGGCTCGCATGCGGGTCGATACCCACACACAGCGGACCGAACCGGCCTAGCGAGTCCCACAGTCGAGCGCCGAACGACCTCACGCGCGCTCAGCCCTCTCGATCGCGTAGTCCTGCAGGCTCTTGACCTCGAAGCCTTCGCGAAGCACCGGGAAGGCACTCACCGCGGCGCCGAGGACCGCCATGGTCGTGAACAGAGCCTTGTCGCCGGCCACAGCGGCGGCACGGATCTCGTATCCATCGGCCCGGGCCATCCCGCCGCTTGGGGTGTTGACCACGATGTCGATGCGTCCCTCGTTGATGAGATCCACGACGTTGGTCTCACCCGAGGCTTGCGTCGCGGAGTACTTGTTCACGACTTCGACGGCGATCCCGTTGCGGGCGAGGATCTCGGCGGTGCCCTCGGTGGCGAGCAGCTCGAATCCGAGCTCCTGCAGCCGGTGGGCGGGGAGGATCACCGCGCGCTTGTCGGCATCCGACACCGAGATGAAGACGGTTCCCGACAGCGGCAGTCCGCCGTATGCAGCGGCCTGGCTCTTCGCGAAAGCCGTCGGAAAGTCGCGGTCGATGCCCATGACCTCGCCGGTAGAGCGCATCTCGGGCCCGAGGACAGAGTCGACGATCTGACCGTCCTTGGTGCGGAAGCGCTTGAAGGGCAGCACGGCTTCCTTGACGGCAACCGGGGCGTCCAGCGGCACACGAGAGCCATCGGATGCCGGCAGCAGCCCCTCGGCGATGAGATCGGCGATCGACGTGCCTGCCATGATGCGGCTGGCCGCCTTCGCGAGCGGGATGCCCAGGGCCTTCGATACGAAGGGAACGGTGCGGCTTGCGCGGGGGTTCGCCTCGATGACGTAGAGCACACCGGCACTGATCGCGAACTGGACGTTGAGGAGGCCCCGGACGCCGACACCGGACGCGATGGCGAGGGTCGCTTCGCGAACGCGATCGATCTCGGTGCGTCCTAGCGAGACCGGTGGCAGGGTGCAGCTGGAGTCGCCGGAGTGGATACCGGCCTCCTCGAGGTGTTCCATCACGCCACCGATGTAGAGCTGGTGGCCGTCGTAGAGCGCGTCGACGTCGATCTCGATGGCATCGTCGAGGAACCGATCGACCAGGAGCGGCATCCCGGGGCCGATGATGGCCTGGTCGGCGATGCGCACGAAGTAGTCGCGCAAGCTGGCGGTGTCGTACACGATCTCCATGCCGCGTCCTCCGAGAACGAAGCTCGGACGAACGAGCACGGGATACCCGATGTCTTCGGCGACGGCAACCGCGCCCTCGACGTCGACGGCGGTGCCGTGGCGCGGTGCGACGAGACCCGCATCAGCCAGGATGCCGCTGAACAGGCTCCGCTCCTCTGCAAGGTCGATCGCGGCCGGGCTCGTGCCGAGGATCGTATAGCCGGCTGCCTCGATGCCCTTGGCCAGCCCCAGCGGGGTCTGCCCGCCGAGCTGGCAGACGACGCCGAGGATCGTGCCCGAGCGCGCCTCGGCGTGCAGCACCTCCAGAACGTCTTCGAGCGTGAGCGGTTCGAAGTAGAGCCGGTCGGAGGTGTCGTAGTCGGTCGACACCGTCTCGGGGTTGCAGTTGACCATGATCGTCTCGAAGCCCGCGTCGCTGAGAGCGAACGAGGCGTGCACGCACGAGTAGTCGAACTCGACGCCCTGACCGATACGGTTCGGTCCCGAGCCGATGATCACGACCTTGGTGCGCTCCGACGGCGTGACCTCGGTCTCAGCGTCATAGCTGGAGTAGTGGTACGGGGTGAGCGCGGGGAACTCGCCGGCGCAGGTGTCGACCGTCTTGTATACGGGCCGGATATCGAGACCGTGGCGGATGCCGCGCGCTTCGGTTTCGGTGATCCCCCGCAACTCAGCGATCTGCGCGTCGCTGAAGCCGTGCTCCTTGGCGATCCGCAGTGTTTCGGCATCCAACTCCCCCGCTGCGGCGATGAATGCCGCGACCTCGTTGATGAGCACGATCTGATCGAGGAACCAGGGGTCCATCGCTGTCGCCTCGAACGCCTGCTCAACGGTCGCGCCCTTGCGGAGGGCCTGCTGGAGGACGACGATACGACCGTCGGTGGGTGTCCGAGCGATCTCGAGCAGCTCCTGGACGCTGCGTTCTTCTGGGCCCCAGTGAAAGCTCGAGCCGCGCTTCTCGAGCGATCGAAGGGCCTTCTGCAAGGCCGTCGCGTAGTTACGGCCGATCGCCATGGCCTCGCCGACGGACTTCATGGTTGTCGTGAGCGTGGTGTCGGCGGCCGGGAACTTCTCGAAGTTGAAGCGCGGCACCTTCACGACGACGTAGTCGAGCGTCGGCTCGAAGCT
>CEPH01045291.1_pt1 | contig 38040 bp, 17 predicted proteins | sample 530571 | NCBI WGS metagenome assembly CEPH01 (sample SAMEA2620413, study PRJEB7988) | marine metagenome | biome: marine biome (ENVO:00000447); feature: surface water layer (ENVO:00002042); material: "saline water (ENVO:00002010), including plankton (ENVO:xxxxxxxx)" | depth 5 m | reverse complement strand
AGACAAGAGGAAGAATATGCCGAGGAAGAGAACTAAAAACCATTATTTTAGAAAAGAACATCAAGATGCAATAGTAGAATATTGTCAAACACAAGATCCCAAACGACGCAATGATCTTTATAAAGAGTTTATTGGCCCAGTTTTTGATGAAATGGTAGATAAAATTGTTTATACTTATAAATTTACATCTCTTCCTAACATTGATTCTCTTAAAGATGATTGTAAAAATTGGCTTATAACAGTTCTTAATAACTTTGATCCGGACAAAGGGTCAAAAGCATTTACTTACTTTAGCGTTGTTTCAAAAAATTGGTTTATCGCTGAAGTAAAAAAGACATCAAAAAAAGCAAAAAGAGAAACCCACCTAGAAGAGTACTTTCTAACCCACTCTGATACATCAAACACACCTTCAATACAGCAGCTAGTTGTTCGTAATACCTACATTGAAGACCGCAACAAACACGAATTCTTTTTGCACCTTAGCAAAGAAATAGAATCTTGGAAAAAAATGCCTCTTAGAGAAAACGAAGTTAAAACTATTCAAGCTATTGAAATTCTTTTCAATGAGGCTAATAACATAGAAATTTTTAACAAAAAAGCTATTTACTTGTATATTAGAGAAATTACCGGGCTAAATACCAAGCAAGTTGTAAGCTCTCTTAATAAAGTAAGAAAACGTTATGCGGAGTTTAAAAAGGGATGGGACGATCAATAAAAGATTTAGAAAATTATATTCAAGAAGCAATTGCGAATATTAGAGATGATAGAGATATTACCTCTACCTTGCTAACACAAGTTTTTGCAGAAATCACTAACGGGCAAGAAACTCACAAAGACTTGGGTTTTATTGCAGCTAAATATGTGGAAACCTTACAGCGATCTAATGAACAATTGGTAAAACTTACGTCCATTATGGCTAAGAAAGCCGATACTAGTGTTGAACTATCGGAAGAGGACAAAAAGTCGCTTTTTGATGTAATTCAAGGAGAAAAATAATGTCTTTTGATCCATTTGCCGAGTTTAGTGATGCCCCAAACCCAGCATTAATAGAACCATCAGATAATGAAGTGGTTGAAATTAATTTACTTAAAACCGCAGAAGATCAATTATTTGAAGCGATTGAAAGAACATACACTAAAGATAAACTTAGCAAACAACAAAATTTTAACGCTGTGGTGTTAGTTCACTTTATACAAACTCAACAAGATATCGTTAGAAACGAATTTAGAGTAAAAGCAAGAATACCAGAATTACATAATTTAATCCCTGTACCGCTAGGCGCGAACGACATGGCATCTATAGTAATGCATCCTACTTTTACAGGCCCAATGAGTATATTAAAAAGCGCAGGAGACATACTCTTAGCAGGAACAAAAATTACTGTAACTTTTGGAAATATAGACAATTTTACTGAGCCGAAAATCGTCGCTGTTCGACACAATCCGTAATAAAATTGATAGTCGATATAGTTTAAAGGAAACAATATGAGTAACTTTGTACATAAACCATTTGATCCAGTATCAGAACCAATCAACACAAGTTCTCAATCTCAATTTGATTCTGGTCACGCTATTGACTTTATAGCCACCTATTCTGACAAAGTTAATGAGATAAAAAAAGATTTAGCTGCACAAGAAAGTATACTGTCTGCTGGCACAAACGATCCTAATTCCACTGATCCCCCTTTTGATAAGAAGCAAAAAAGAAAAATCCAGAGAAAGATTAGAAAGTTAAAAAAACAAATCAATAAACTTTCCAATGCATACGATGTTAAAAATCCAACTGATTATTTTAGAATGTCTAGAGCACAATACGATAAATTTATAAAAGACGTAGAAAAATCTTTTCCAATCGGCTTAAAAAGAAAATATATGGTTGATGAAGGTCTGTTAAAGTACAACGATAAAGGACAGCCACTCCCAGTGCCTGATAATCTGCGCGGTGGAAAAATTGACCCACGAGGCGGCGGCACAGGTTATAAAAGAGGAGGCAAGCCTGAAATACAAAAACACATTAGAAAGAATTTTACTGAAGAAGAATTTATTTTAGCAAAGAAACATTTTGCTAGATTGCAAGCTGCGTTTTGTGAGGTTGTTACAAGATATTGGCAATTAAGTCCACACATTAGTAATCCTAAAGTTGTGGTTACTTCTTATTCTCGCGGATATCCCGGACAAAGCCCAGATAAAGGTAATCATGGTTACGGTATTGCTTCTGATTCGATGGTGGAATGCACTTACAATGGAAGAAAATATATTATACCAGTCCTACAATATCACAATTCCATAGCGCTGCTTGTTAATGAGGGTAGGCTCCCTCGTGCTAAACTTGGGATGTATCTCAATTTATCGACTAATGTGGCAGCCACAGGGGATGAAACTGGACAGACTGCATCATGTATACCGCGACCAAGATCTACTAAGCCTGTAGGTATTACTGGTCCAAGACTTGATCAGGCTGGTAGTACTTCAAAAGGCGGCTGCTGTCCTGGCTCATCAGCGAACGTGCATTATGATTTTGAAGGTTATTTTGGCGTAGCCACCGTGCTCGGCCGCAAAAAACAAGGAAACCAGAAACGAGGTATATTTTATCTTGATATGGATTTAAATGGTGATGGCTCAGACGACCTATGCAGCGGAAGAACCGTAAAGGAAAGTAAACACAATGTTGCGCCAAAGAAAGGTTACGTTGCACGAGGAATAACTACGTCCAGCAATAAAGGCACACCATATTCTGGCTGGCGCGTTGATCTGGCTTTGAGAACACTTAAAAGCAAAAATTTTAATAGAAAAGGCGTTGATGAGTTGGCAAATGTTGCAAATTACATTGGAAGATCAAAGGCACTTTTTCAGAAAAGAAAACCAAAGATTGCAAACAGTAAGAAAAGGGTTCGTCAAATGCCTTTTGATAATTTTCTTCATGAAGTCGACGAGAGGGTCCCAAACATACTGCAGGTTTTAGGAGTAGAGGGCGAAGATATTGTAAAGGAATTGGGATTAGATAAATGAGATTTTTACAAGCTTTTGCGTCACAATTAGATGGTGGGCAGCCTTCTTTAACAATATCTACACTAAAGATATTAAAGGGCGAATATAGTAAAACTGAAAAAGTTTACACGATACCTAAAGACAGCGCAGAGCTTGAAACATCAGCAGATGTTTATTTTAATGATCCTGATCCGATACTTAATACAACCAAAGATGAATATAATGCAAATATAGTTTTTTACTTTTTAAATATAGATAAAAGCAAAATAGATTACGAAAAGGTTAATTTATATTTTCGCAAAGAACTTGCAAATCTCACTTCGCAAGAAAATACAAGTGTTATAGATGTTATTTTAAGTCAAAATGCAAATGCATTAGAAAACGAAATCGATGCCATTGTTGCTGAACAACAAAAAGATCTAGAAAAATATGAGTCGGCCGCCCCAGAGGGTTTTCTCGATAGTCTAGATGAACAGCTTTCTGGAGGGGAGCATGGCGCCACTGATGAAAACGAAGATGAAATTGAAGACGAGATAGAGATTGATAGTTATGAATCAATCGCATCTGGAGTTTCTATAGCGGGTAATCTAGAGGCAAATTTAGGTCTTGTTGGTAATCAGCCGAGTCAAATTGGTTATAATGAAAGTCAGATAAATTCAGGACCTGCATCGATTAATCAAGGTGCATCGCCTGGTGATATGCCGGCAATAAATAAGCCAAAGTCTTTGAATAAAGTTCCAGCTTTCGATTTGTCTGGTCTATCCGCAGAAGATCAAAGAATATATGAGACAGCCGAAGAGCTTAAGCTGGGATATCTTAATGGCATCGGTGGCGGTCGCCTTATTGAACCAGTGCCCCCTTTGGATGCAAAGCCTGGAGATGCTGTATTGCAAAGTAAAAATAACTCTGGTATCATCGCAACGAGAGATGAATTTTATAAATTAAGAGGGCATACCAAATCCGGCGCCGTATATATGTTTGCTGGTAGATCACCCGACAATATTATAATGGAACAACTACCAGAAGGACAGGCCGGCCCTCCAGCACCAGTTGTGAAGCCAAATGATTTAATTGGAGATGCTGCATATGTTTACCTATCTCAAAAGTCCGATGTTGATAACTTATTAAGGGTTGCCGGCGGAACGTATTCAAAAGTTATAAGCAAAATTAAAGAGTTTAGTCCAACTGAAACAAGACAGGGAATATCAGTCGCGGCAGTAAAAGCTGACGATGTAGTTCTTATGTCTAGAACGTCTGGTATAAGATTGATCACAGGAACGGATAAAACAAATTCTAGAGGTGGAGAACAATATTCTAAGTTTGGAATTGATTTAATCGCTGGTAATGAAGATCAAGATTTGCAACCACTGGTAAAAGGAGATAATCTAACAACTTACTTAGAGGGATTGTCTAAAAGTGTAGGCGAAGTCTCAGCTATTCTGTTAGATTTTCTTCAATCACAATTTAAATTTAACGCTGCTTTAGCCCAACACACACACTATGACCCGTTTGCTATTTTGATTGGTTTTATGTCTACGAATGGCACTAATCCTTTAGCTCTTGGTGGAGGGAAAAATTACACTTCTCCTGAAGTTGTAAACGCTGGCAGAGACGCCATGCTGAACAACATGATACAAACGACAGGTTGTAAAGCTGCTGGTCAAAACAGAATAAATAATGATACTGCTGCTTTTAGTAAATTGGGATCATATAAAATATTAAGCGAGAAAAACAGAACAAACTAATTATTTTAATCACTTAAAAGGCAACAATGAGCAACATAATAATAGAACCAAAACAAAAACAAAAAGAGCTAATCAAAGAGTTTCAAGCCGGAAAATTAGCCAAAAAATATTATAACAAATTAATTTTTTACAAAACTAATGGCGGTTTTCGCAATACATGTAATTTTTTTGGTGAAAACATTGCGCCTGGTTCCCTTGGCGTTCTCGAAAACAAGTTTTTAAAAGACTTTCTCGATAAAAATAAAATAGTGTATGTCGACAATAACCCACCAGATGGTCAAGAACCCCGAGATTTCTTTACAACTGACGGTCTTAAGGGCGACCCCATAAATGGCCCGGGAGCAACGTTTTACTTTTTTATGAGAGGAGACGTACTTCAATCGATGAACCCAGGTCTCCTTTCTACAAAAACAGCTTCAAAGTTGAATTCTCCGGGCACTACTGTCGCCGGCAACTTACCCAAGGGTATATCTACTTCTAATATTTCTATTGTTTCCGGGCTAACGGGGGTCGACAAAAGATTTGTTGTATATAAAATAGCTGATTTAAAATTAATGTCGTATGTCGCATCTCGCGTCATGCAGCTACTAAAACAAAAAATTGACTATTATAATATAACGCTTGATAGACCAATTAACTTAAATTATTTAGCTACGCAAATAAGATCTTTAAACGATGCTGTTGTTGGAATAGTTAATGACTATACAACTTCTGGTGGGAAGGTAAATGCAGATATTGCAAATGACTATGTAAAAATTGAATTTTCTTTAGACGATTATAAATTTGAAAAAATTTTTCTATCTAAGCGTGCCGATGCAGCTGCGGGCTCTGGGGGCCTAGCGCAATTACCGGCCGATCGCCCAGGAAGTCTATCGGTTCTTCTTGTGGATTCAACGACAAGCACTCCCTCTTACTTTAACGACAGTACATTAAACTCATTAGTGTTTAATCTGTCCAAAATATATAACAGGTATAATCTCAACTTTCAGCTAAATGAGAAAGCCACTGCCCCACAAGGCGGCCCAGTTAATTCAAGTGTCTTTGTCAATGCTGATGAAACGAAAATGTTTTTGAATAAATACTTGTTTCCCAGAAGTAGCATAGTTGTCAATGAAGTCACACAGGCATTAATAGAAAGCTTTATTTTAGGAGATGTTAGATTACTAGATGATGAATATTATAAAAATTATTTCCCAACAGGTGAAAGATTTAATGACGCATTTAAAGACCAAATGCAACAAGAAATGTCTAAGCAATATGAAGCTATCGGAGATTTACTTGGTGACTCTTTTATTGCAGGAAAATTTCAAGAAATTAATAGCGTAGAAGACTACTATGAACAGCTTTTGAATTATATCGATGTCGACTCATTAATATCTTTATCGGTAAAATGTCTTTTAAAATTAATTCCTGTAGATGAATTATTAGATATCATATGTAAAGATATTTTGAAAGCATTCGATGATCACAAAGAGGCAATAGTTCAAGGCTTAGAAGAAATGGACGATGGAATCGCCAAAGATTTAGCAAAAGAATTGGGTGATATCTACTTCAACAAAATATTAGATCCACAAGTAAAGTGGGGCGAAGATATAATATCAAGATCAATACAAAATACGACAGATATTTTAAAAGATGCAGATCAAAGCTATTCTTGGACGACGGGTCCGCTGATGAAAAGCTTTATAAGTAGAATGTTAATTTCATACGAAGCAGTGATTGATGCTGTAGGTGCGTCATCAGGGTTAAGCCCAGCACAACTTAATGATCAATTAGGAAAGTCTTTAGAAAGTACTTTTGGGAGAAGTACAATTGATGACAGAATTAAAAGCTTAATAGATAGAAGAGATAAACTTGTAGACAATCAAAATGTACAAAATGATAAAAATAAAGTATTTACAGACATTCCTGGCCAAACGCCGCCAGAAAATTTAGTAAATCTAGATAAATATTATAATACACAAATTGGATCTTTAACCTCACAAATAAGTAGTCTAACGGCTGCAAAGAACAACGGAGAGGATCAAGCATTTATATATCGTTCATTAATGGAGGATATTATACCTAGATTAATTATTGTTTGTCCGCATTTAACACAAGCTGAAAAGGCAGAAGTCAAGAGCAGTTATGCTGCTAATCAATTATTTGGCTCGCTTGGCTCACCCGGAACATTAGCTGGTAATGAATCGATTGCAGAAACCATAAATAATCTTAATAACATTAGTGGACAAATATACAGCAATTTAAAATCTGGTGTTGCAGTTCCGCAAGATTATTTAAACTCTGACGGGACAGCATTTCTTTTTCCTGAAAATTACATGGCTCAAGATCTTCAAAGCCGAAAAAATATATTTGACATAAATTTAATCAAGTTTAAGCAAATAATTGCCACATTAGAAGAGCTGCAAAAGCGAGATACTTCGCCATGGATTACTCTTAAAAAGTTTGAAGAATTTGGAGTAGAGACTTTTGACGAATATATTAATGAAATATTTAGCGCCGAAGACGGAACAAAAAGATACTATCTGTGTTTAGCTATTTACGGCACCGTACCAGCAGTTATATATTTTATATATCAGCTTTTTAGAGATGCCAAGGAGGTTGGAGAGTTTTTTGAAGATAATGCAGCTTCTGTAGGTAAAGCGTTTAAAAGAAAAATGCAAATGTTCTTAAGAACAGATTATCCTGTAAGAGACATTTTTGAAGAATTGTTAGAACAATTTAAACAGATAGGTTTAAATTTGGCAAGGGATTTGATTTTAAGTGGCATATTCTACACTATAGGTAAAATTACAGAATTTTGTTCCGAAGAAGAGCTTGTAAATACACCATTTGACCCATTCGGTGCAATCGATTTATCTAATTTTATAATCGACTCAAAGTCAAAAACTGGCGGAAAAATCGGCTCCATTGATAATAGTAAATCCTATAAAGAAGCCAAAAAAATTGACGATACTATAACACCTGATATATATAAGCAAATTCTGGATCTTATATCTGCTAATTTTTCCATTAGACAGATTTGTTCAATGATAGATCAAACAGCCGGTCCAAGATTATACGAAGCAGCAATTGGATTGATAAGTGAGTTAAGTTTTCTTCAAGACACAGATTTTTTAGCATACTATGGAAATATTCAAGGTATAAAAGAACTTTTTTCATTCATAAACAAAGATTTTGATTTTTCTTTTTGTGCAGAAGCGGCAAAAGATTTTAATGATCAAAAATCAAAATTATTTGAAATATGTATGGGTTTAGATGAAACAACACTAGCAGATGTGTTTAGCAATGGAATTGACCCCGATGGTGTAAAAGATGCTCTAGCTGCAAACAAAGCGCTTAAAACTCTTATATTAGGAAATCTTATACCTGATATCAATAATCTTTTTAAAGAAAATAGACCTTTAGATCCGTGTGAGGATGGTAGCGCTAAATTAACTGAATTGGAGATAAGTAATGCTAAAATTTTAGCAGACTCTGTTTTTGGAAATTTAGATACATTATTTGAAGGTGATATATCTAACTATAAAATTATTTTTGAAGATATTGAAAAAGGAATAGATGGATTTAGAGATGTCCAACCCGGAACTTTTGTATCGACAGAGCAATTTATTGAAGACAACCTTGACAGTTTAACAGAAATTCAAAAAAGTCGAAATATTGTCGGTTCAAAAGTATATACATCTTATTTAGAGGCATTCAACAATAATCAAATAAGATTTCAAGGTCAAAGCGCTCTCACCGGCCCGGGCCTCGTTTTTAATTTTGAAAGTGAACCTGACAATTTTAATATAAAAAGGGGTATTAATTTTGTTTATTCTTCTGCTGGAAATATTACTGATTTTGCGTATCATATTCAAAACGTCGATGAGGACGCCACCGAAGAAGCAGACGCCGGCGGCTCCGTCTTCACTTTAGCAAGTTATAAAGAAAATCAATATTTTGAATCTGGAGAAACAGCCCAGGAGATTTTATTTAAATACGATACAGGTGTAATTAATCAACCAAAATACAATGAGATTGTTAAACAAAAAGTTTGTGAGCTTTCTTTAAAAAATGATTTTTATTCTAAAATTATAAATGGAATGTTTTTTGATTTAGCTTTAGATACTTTTAAATTAGGATTATACGAGAGAGAAAATTGGGAAAAACTTAATCTTAATAAAAACATCAATTCAATTACAAGTGCCGGCGGCACAGAGTCTACATGCTTTTTAGGCTTTATGAATAAAAGTGCGTTTATAGATCAGGTTGTAAAGCTTTCTCAAAGACTAGTCTGCTTGTCTCCGAATTCAGCAACAGAAACTCCTATAAATGTTGCAGTTGTAAAAGTAGCTACTGACGCTTTTATTAGAAGTATTACAATAAAAGAATTCTTAAAATCAATTTTTGTTTTTAGTGTGTTCCCCCGCGGCTTTGGATTTTTTAATTCTAATGTCCCAAAAAGTATTTATGAACAAATTTTAAGATCTGAAATAATAAACTCTTTAAATCAAAGATTTGAATCAGATTATTATAAATTTGAAGATTTTTATGATCAAATTTTAAAAAAGTTTATAACTGAAATTACAAGAATTTTATTTCAGAATGAAGCACTAACAGATGAATTTGCATTGCAATTTGAAATTGACTCACAGATAGCATTTATTAAAAGTGAATTTTCTTCTTTATTTGCAAACACTTTTAGTGAAGAAGAAATTCTTTTTGATAAATCAGAATATCAACTCTTAGCCGAAAACGCATCTGAGGCTAGCTCAGAATTTGAAATTATCAGTGATGAAGCAGCGCCACCACCGATTAAAAAAGCAGATAGAATAGATCAAGTTGATGCTTTAATAAACGATTATCTTCCAATAAATGATGGTAAAACGAAAATTTCTTTTAAAGGAAATATTAGCACTTATCCTTTGGCCGTAGTTGGCGAACAAAATTCTTTTAATTACTTTTTAGCCGCCGCATCGGATTTAGCTCCGGAGCTTAATTATAATTTTACAGCCACGGATAAACAACCGGGAATAGAAACAATACCTAAAGATGGTTTAATTTTAGAAAAATATATTGAAATTAAGCCAAAAACAAATTTCTTTTCCGACCCACAGTTAAAACAACTCATTGAAACGTTTTTGTTGTTCTTAGGTAAATATGTTGAACCCGGTATCGGCACCGACAACTACAAAAAAAAATTAAAAATGTTTTTGTATGATACGAGATTATTTATGTTGTTTCCGCAAATAATTGAGTTTATAGATAACTTAGACAACGAAGACGCCTCTAGTCCAATATTCCAATATACTAATTTAAATCCGGACGTCGGGTTTGATTTAATGTATTGGTTTTTTAAATATAATTTTGAAGATAACTTTTTTGCTAATTTGGATAATCTTAACTGGTATACTTCTTTTTCGAAAAGTTCATTGTTCGGTTTTGTTGACATGTCTGTTTTTGGAAAAACTTATTTAAGCGATGTTGAAAGTTTATTAGGAAGATTTACTTACCCAGTTGATAACGATAGTCTTAATATATTGCAGTCAAAAGATATTTTTGACATTCAAAATGAACTTTTAGATACAGAAACAACAAACCAATTAAATAATCTAACAATTGATACATTATTTATTAATAATCCAAATTCACATTATGTAAACCCAGAATTAAATTCTAGAACAGGAGAATTTTTTCAGCTCATTCGTAATGAAAACATATTCATGCAAGATCTAAAAGCACTCCTCGAAGGTAGCTTACTGGAACAAAAACCACTATTTAATATTTCAACAACAATTGACAATGTTATATATGTTAAAGGCAGAAACTTCTTTCAGTGGTTATATTCTCAAAAGATTTCTGATATTTACGAATTTAATACTGTAACCAGAATAGAAACAAAAATAGCTGATCTTACTGGTCAAATATCTGCCGAATTTTATAATTCTGTATTTGAAAACACTGCTCCAACTCCTCTTCTTGGGCCATTAACTGCTTATACAAAACAAAAAACACTCATAGAAGAAAAAATTGGACATGAAAGAAAATCAAGCACCCTTCAACTTCCCTTCTTTGAATTGAAACAACCAATTAAGCAGGAACTGACCTGGTTTGACTTTTTTATAAAAATTGACAAAGCAGGGTATTATTTTGATGAAAATTTTTATAACATCGATGGTCTTGATGCTAGTGTGATACTAAACACGAATAACATTAATGAATTTGTATTTTCAAATAATAAAAATGATATATATAGTTATTTTTATAAACTTAAAAGCTATTCAAATTTTTCTAAAAGCTCTGTTAATACGATAGAGAAAGTCTCTTATCTTAATAATATTTGGTGGAATGTTGGCAAATCACTGGATGACCCTTTTGCGGGCAGTGAGTTTCTTTCTTTAACCGATATTCTTGATGCTTTATTTATTGATGGTCATCAAAATAAAGAATTAATTTCGAATGCTTTAACGGAAGCATCTTTAAAATCTTTTCAATCTATAGCGGATCAATTTATTGGTGAACCAAGCTTTGGGTCGTTGGGTACGGTGACTGATGACAATGATTTAGGCCCTATAAGCTCTCAAAATCAAATAAAATATCCTTTATTTCTAAGTAAAAATATTCCTGAATCAAATCAATTCTTGACTAGGCAAGAATACAATATTTTAGTCAAGGCGCACCTACAAAAGATTTTTGATGTATCTGGAGAAGCAGCTGGATCATCATTTTTGGATAATGGCGATTGGGCCACAGGAATAAGACCTTACATACAATTAAAGTGGGAATATAATTTCGGTTGGGCAGAGTACAATGACGATGACGTAGAAAAAATAGGCTATAAGCTAAATGAAAAGTTTAAACCTGCTAAATTTGAGGATCAATTTGTATTTCCTTATTCCGATCCTTTACCTTATAGTCCTACTGGTCCAAATAGAAAATATGCCATGGATGGCACTATTCTGGGTGATGGCTACTCATTCGGCGCCGGTGATCCAGAAAACCATTTAGGTTATCGAAAAGCCCTGGTCGAATCTATACCAGGTGTAGGTGGGCTTTCTGAGTTTTACTTTCTTCAATTTCCAATTAAATATCGTGCAATACGCGGTGGATTGGCTGTTAATAAAGACTTGGTTCCTGTTTTTATAGATAATAAGATGAATATTTTTGATTTGTTTATCATAATGTTGTATGCCGGCCAAGAAAATAGAGAAACATTTGAAAAACTTTTAAAATCTGTTTTCCTTAAAGAGCAAACAACTATAATCTCTTTGCTACATAAAATATTTGTTGAGACCAATTATCCCAAAATGGAAACAAATTTTAATCCATCAATTAAAAATTCTCTTAATATTTTATTGTCAGCAGCTGCCGCTGCAAATGGCGATATCTATCATCCTACCCGCGCTAAAGACGTTGTAACATTAGATGAAATTGGTGAGGCCGCAGGGCAAATAGGCTTGGGTCTTTTAAAGGGATTTTTATCAGCGTTTGCAAACATAGTCGATCCGACTTGGCAAACGCCATGGTTGCTTCCTGGTCCACTGACACCGTTCGGCATCGCTGCTAAATTAATAAATCAAGATAAAGATGGTGATGAACAAGGGCCTGTAGAAGAACAAAAACAACCACCTTTAGCACCTTGTCTTGATAAGATTGGACAACAAAGTAAATTCTTTGAAAATTATTTACAACAATATCAAGGATCGGAATCGGGTGCTGTCAACTTAGATTTGATCAACCAAATTGTACAAAGTAGTAACTTTGGTGGTAATGAAACTAATATTATTTCTCCTGACTTGATTAACACACTGATTAACTCTTACCAATCAGGTAATGAAGATGAAGAGGATAGTTAATAAAATATTTGACTTATCTAATTACTCTTAAGAGGGTTTTAAATGGCTTTTGGAATATCACCGGTTATACCATTACAAAGAGATGATACTGACGGTTTTTACTCTTTGACAAAAACTTTAGCGCAAAACATACAACAAAACTTTAAAAATCTAGTTTTGACGGCGCCTGGTGAAAGAGTTATGATACCAGATTTTGGAGTTGGATTAAGAAACTATTTGTTTGAGAGCAATGAATTATCCACACAATCAGAAATTGCCGAAAAGATAAATGAGCAGGTGAACACATATATGCCTTTTATCAACATAGATGACCTGGAGTTTCATGGAGACAGTGAGCAAATTTTAGCCGTGAGAATTTTTTATTCCGTACCTTCTGTTAGTTTAAGCAATTTAACTTTAAGCATAGAATTATAAGGAAAACACAAGGATGCCTGAGATAAAAAAACCGATAATTAATTATTCTTCTAGAGATTTTGCTAGCATTAAAAGAGATTTAATAAACTACGCTCAAAAATACTACCCGGAAACTTTTAGAGATTTTAATGAAGCATCTTTTGGCTCTTTGCTTTTAGATATGGTAGCCTATGTTGGCGATATAGTATCATTTTATACTGATTACCAAGCCAACGAAGCATATTTAGAAACTTCATTAGAGTTTTCCAATATATTAAAACTCGTAAAGCAGTATGGATATAAATATAGACCAAATGCATCAGCTTTTGGCGAAGTTAGTTTTTTTGTCACGGTACCCGCCGTTGGTAATGGTGCCGCGCCAGATTATAATTATGCGCCAATATTGAGAAAAAATTCTACATTTTCTTCACAGAATGGAAGCTTGTTTACTTTAATAGAGGATATAGACTTTTCACAAACTGAAGATTCCATTTTAGTTGCCGCATCAAACCCAGCCGGAACATCTCCCACTAGATTTGCTTTAAAAGCAAAAGGCGTGGTAGTTTCAGGCGAATTGCAAAGTAAAACTTTTAATATTGGAGACTACAGAAGATTTCTTAAAATAGATCTTTTTGATAGCAACCTAACAGAAATTGTTTCTGTTTTTGATACCAAGGGAAACAATTATTACGAGGTGGATTATTTAACTCAAGACGTTGTATATGTGCCGGTACTAAATACAAATGATAACAAGAGCTTTGCAAAGAACATATATAAGCCAATATCGGTACCAAGACGATTTACCGCAGAACCGACCCTTTACGGCGCAGAGCTTCAGTTTGGCTATGGAACTGAAGACAATGAAGAGAAGTTTTTAGATCCAACCACTATGGCGCTAGATATATTTGGAAAAGACCACATAACTGAAAAGTCTTTTGACCCAACAGTATTAACAAAAACAACCAAACTTGGGATTGCACCAAGTAACACGGTTTTAACTGTTGTATATAGAAGAAATACATCAGTGTCGGTTAATGCCCCAGTTGATACCATAGTAAACCCTGTCGGTGCTAATTTTTCTTTTATTGATGAAATTTCTCTTAGTCCAGCTGAAATTAGTTTAGTTAGAGATAGTCTAGAATTAACAAACGAAAAACAAATTAATGGTGGATCAAACAGTCAACGTCCAGATATCGATGAAGTAAAGGCAAGAGCAAAAGGCGCATACTCATCACAATATAGAGCAGTAACAAAAGATGATTATATTTCTCTTTGTTATAATATGCCATCAAACTTTGGCCAAATAAAAAGAGCTAATATCATTAGAGATCAAACTAGTTTTAACGGAAAAAATTTAAATTTATATGTTTTGTCACTCAATAGCACAAATCAATTTACGACTACAAATAATATTGTTAAACAAAATTTAAGAAATTGGATTAATCAATATAAAATGATTGGTGACACTGTTGATATATTAGATGGAAGAATAATAAATTTACAAATTGATTTTGAAGTTGTCTCGTTTGCTAATGTTAATAAGTTTGATGTTATTACTGAATGTATCAACACTCTAGCTTTGTTTTATTCAGATCGATATTACGATATTGGAGAGCCTTTTAAAATTACAGATGTTTATAAATTATTGAACAATATACCATCTGTTGTCGACACCAAGTTGGTTACTGTAACACAAAAAGAAGGCTTTGGATACTCTTCGTACTCTGTATCCTATGATGAAATGATTTCAAAGGATGGTAGATATTTAATTGCTCCTGAAAATACTGTTTTTGAAATTAAATTCCCGACTGTTGATATTAATGGGGAAGTGATCTAATGGCAATAAAAAGATATTATGCTACAAAAGACAATACAATTACAAATGCTTTTAAGGCGAATTTACGAACCCGCGGCACTGCTGGAAACATGGGCCAGTCAGACACATTGGAGGTGTTTAGCATATATGCTCAGGCTACAACTTCATCTTCTGAACTGTCACGTATTCTTATTGAATTTGACGTTACTGAAATTAATTCAGATCGCACCGCGAAAAAAATACCGGCCTCCGGTAGCGTTAATTTCTTTTTAAAGATGTATAATGCAGAACATACACAAACAACTCCAAAAAATTATACACTTGTAGTCCAGCCAATATCTCAATCTTGGAATGAAGGTCTTGGTTTAGATATGGAAGAATATTTAGATGAAGATGCATCAAATTATCTCTCTGCTTCAAGTGACACGCCTTGGGCAGACATCACCGGCAAAGCCACCGCGACAATTGAAACCGTGGTGAAAGAGCTGCTGACTGCAGGTACATTTACATTGACTGACGCAGCCGGTACCTCAACAACATATGGGTTTGTAACAGGTGTAAACGTATCGGCAAACACTACAGCATATACTCCTGGTACTACTGTCAATATTGGTATCGACGGCATGGCTGGCGGTGATGCAGGAGCCACCGCAGATCAAATCATTGCACGGATTAATGCCGGCACAAATATTGGTTTCACTGCATCGAAAACAGGCAACAATGTTCTTATTACCCAAAATACTCCTGGCACTGCAGGTAATAAAACGAACGCACAAGACTCAGGTATGGGTGCTTTTGTTGTCAACAACTTCACTAGCGGTTCTAACGTTGAAGGTGGTAGCTATGTTGACAGTGAGGAGTACACCTTCACTCAAGCATTTGACACAGGTTTTGAAAATTTAGAACTAGATGTAAGTCATCTAGTTGAAGATTGGATAAAAGGACCAGCCAGCGCTGGCCTGTCAAATTTTGGCTTTGGTGTACGCCTTACAGGTTCAAATGAAACGGCAAATAATTCATTTTACACTAAAAAGTTTTTTGCAAGAGGTTCACAATTTTTTCATAAGCGCCCGATTATTGAAGCCCGTTGGGATGATAGCAAAAAAGATAATCGAGGAGATTTCTTTTTAAGCTCATCGCTTGTTACCGGTCCAGATAACTTAATGAACCTATATCTTTATAATGTTGTCAAAGGACAATTAAAAGATATTCCTGATTTGGGTGAAAATTCTGGTGTTCAAGTGTTGAATGTAAATATATACAGTGGTTCAACTACCCCTATTGGAAGTCCGCTATCCTTACCAGTCGGCGGGGGTGTTGCCAATGACGCCACTATGATTAACATAACAGCTTCTCACGTAGAAACTGGTATATATTCTTGCTCGTTTGCATACGATTCTGCTAGCATAACAACCATATTTGATGTTTGGCATAGCGGAGGAATTGAATACCACACTGGTTCAGCGATAAAAGTAAAAACGTTTGGCAGTCAAAATTACAATTTTGATCAAAAATATGTTTCTAAAGTCATCAATCTACGTTCTACTTATTCTAAAAATGAAAAGGTTAGATTTAGACTTTATACTCGTCAAAAAGATTGGTCCCCAACTATTTATACAGTAGCGAATAATAAAATAGAAACAAGTATAATTGATAATACTTACTATCGGTTCACTAGAGTAAACGATAATCTAGAAGTTGTTCCTTTTGGGACTGGTTCTATAAACCATACTCGATTGTCTTATGATGCGAGTGGCAGCTACTTTGATTTAGAAATGGACTTGTTTGATACGGACACGGTTTATGAGCTAAGTTTTGCTTATTTAATCAATGGAAGCTATGTTCAGCAACCAGAAAGGTTTAGGTTTAGAGTAGAATAATATGTCCTTAAAAGATTTATTTAAAGAGCAAAAGAACTTAAAATCAGAAGAACCTTTATCAAAGAATGATTTCAAAGGTGAGATTGAATCTTTTGATTATGCAGCTGCAATCAATAAAAGAAATGCAAGATTTGAAGCGATTGAAAATTTTGATAGTCCTGCTTTCTTTGCTCGTTTTGGATTAGCAGAAAAATACTATGAAGATTCAATTAAACGAATTCACGACACCTACCCTTACGATGGATCACTAAAAGAAAAAGTTCTTTGGGAAGTATCCTCTTCTCTTATAGATTTGTACCTTTTTGAAAATGGATATCCAAGAACAACTGGATATGCCAATTTTTTGACGGGAGCCGCTACTGCAGGTGCCGAAGGTGGGTTTTTTCCTCCTGTAAATTATCTGACCGAGGGTTTTGAGTATATATTAGCAAAAGGTGGCCCACACGCCGGATCGGGAAATAGCCTATATTATAACCAAGTTACAGATAATGTTGTTTATCGTAAAGATGCCAACATATATGATTTGGATGATAATAGAGAAAATAATCTTTTAATTGATGGAAATAAAGGTAATACCGTAGAATTTTGGCTTAAGAAAGATGCTTATGTTCCTGACCAAGAATATTTTGAATTTATTGTTGACGCTCATGTAACCGGCACAACACATACTAGTGATAATTACGGTCGTCTGTCGATAGCTCTTGCCACCACTGGCACGGCCGCTAATGTCAACAATCAAGCCTTTTTTGTAAGTTATGCCTCGGGAAGCACAAATAATATAAGATTATATATGGGTTCCCCTACGCTGACGACTTCTTCTATCGCAGATGGAAATTGGCACCATTACGCGATTAGAATGAAAACTGAGGGAAATCAGACACTTTTTGATTTGTTTGTCGACGGAGAATATAACGATTCTTCAACCGGAGTTTTCCCAGTTGGCTATGTCTCCGGCGCAATCGTTTCTACAATTGGCGCGCAAGCAGCAGAATTTTATGATGGTACAGCCGCTCGCGGCGACCGCGGTTGGTCGCCATTTTCAGGCTCAATTGATGAATTTAGATATTGGAAACGATGGAGAACATCAAAACAGATACAAACTCGCTGGTTTGATCAGGTTGGTGGAGGTACAAATACTGACATATCGAATACAGACCTTGGTGTTTACTTTAAATTTAATGAGGGTATCACAGAAAATACATCCGTTGATTCCACTGTTTTAGATTACTCCGGTCGAGTAAGCAATGGTTCTTGGACGGGTTATAATCCTGCAGGATCTAGAGAAATTGGCTCTGCTATATTAGAATCTTCTGCTAGTACAATAGAATTTAAAGATCCAATCGTTTATGATTTCCACCCGGATGTTTTAAGTTATTTGTCTAGAATGTCAAAAAGCGGCAGCATATATGACGACACTAATGCAAATTCTTTAAAATCATATATGCCCGGTTGGATTTTAGAACAAAGTGAAACAGAAAGAGATAATTTAGACGGAAACCAACTGTTAAATCTATTACAAGTTGTTTCAAGTTATTTTGACGAAACTTCAATACTTTTAGAAAAACTACCAGAGTTAAATAATATAAAATATTATAGTGGTGAGGCCACGCCGCCTCCTTTTAACAAGAAGTCTCTTGAGTCTGTTGGTTTTGTCGCACCGGAGATATTTGTTGACGCAACGTTACTGGAAAAGTTTGATAATAGAGATGAAGAAATTAAGTTTGAAAAAAACTTACAAGAAGTAAAAAACATTATTTATCAAAATATATACAATAACTTAAATTATATCTATAAAACAAAAGGTAGTGAAAAGTCATTTAGAAACCTTTTAAGGTGTTTTGGAATTGGTGACAATGTATTAAAAATTAATCTGTATGGCAATGAGACGGTATATAAACTAGAGGACAATCTCAGATTAATTACGAAAAAGAAAAACTATGCTAATTTTAACAAAATAGGCAACAATGATGCGTCAATCTTCCAATATAAAATTGATAATGATTCAACGTCTTTTCTTTCAGGAACAGGCGTTACAGATGGAACTTTTGAGGGTGTAGGGTTAGCTTTTACCTTAGAAGCAAACGCGATTTTACCTAATCGAGTGTCTATAGCTGATTATGCTACGGTTAAAGAGAGCTATCAAGGCACGGCAGCCAACTTATATCCGCTTCATAAGCAAACTAGTTTATTTGGTGTACACACCGCCGATCCATATGTTGAAAACGATTTAACATGGGATACAAATGATTATGCCAACTTTCAAGTTTCAATAGTTAAAGACGATAAGTTTTCATCTAATGCATACTTTAAATTAAGCAGCACTACCGGTGGACTTATACCAGAGATGACGTCTTCTATCTTTGACGACGTATATGACGATCAGCTGTGGACGGTTTCTGTTACTGTCGCGCCAACAAAAATAGAGTCAATAAATCAAGTGAGCGGATCCGAAGAGTCCGGCTACACTGTTCGTTTTTATGGTGTAAATCATATAGCTGACTATAAGGCCCAAGAATTTTTAGTCACTGGTACGATCAGTAATGATTCTGGTCGAAAAATATTATCTAGCCCTAAGCGCGTGTTTGTTGGAGCGCATAGAAATAACTTTACTGGAAGTATAGTTGACTTTGCCGATACTAAAATAGAGTCTTGTCGTGCGTGGTATGCTAGTTTACCAACTGGCACTATAGACAATCACAACATAAAACTAGGTAATTTCGGCGCAGAAAGGCCAACACAAAATGCATTTTTATATCAAAATAGCATTAATGATAAGTACGTACCTCAAGCTCATACATTAGCTTTGCTTTGGGACTTTACAAGTGTAACCGGTTCAGATTCAAACGGAGAGTTCGCGGTCGAGGATGTTTCTTCTGGCTCACTTAGTGATAATAGATATGGATGGTTTAGTGGCTTAGTGTCCAGAAGACACACTGCTTCTGGAAGTTTCTTCCTTGCGTCATCAAAAGAGGCCGTTGAGTCTCTAGAACGATCAACATTTCAACCTCAAGTACCTGAAGTTTTAATGGATTCTAATTTAACAAGAATTCTTTCCGAAGATGACGAGTTTTTTAATAGAAATACCAGACCAACAACCTATCATCTTTCAATAGAAAAGAACCTTTTCCAAGATATTTCAGAGGAAATGTTAAACATGTTTGGTTCTGTTGTTTGGTTTAACAATATGATTGGAACTCCGGTAAATGCTTATCGTGGAGAATATAAAGAACTTAAAAAAGCAGCAGATCTTTTCTTTGAAAAGGTTGCAAATGATTACGATTTTGATAAGTACGTAGAATACTTTAAGTTTATTGATTATGCCGTGTCTAGATATTTGGTTAAATTAATACCAATGTCTATGTTAACTTTTGAAGATGGTATATCAACAGTTATTGAAAATTTTGTTTTAGGTGATAGAAGTAAATTTACAAATAAGTATTCCCTTGTAAAAGACGTAAAAAGTGAACCAGATGGGATAATACTTGGAGTTAATGAACTAAGTTACCCATGGAAAGAGGGTCATGCACCAATAACAAATGACGAAGCTGATAATTGCACTTGGTTTAAAGAGAGATCAGAGCGAGCAAACCCAATAATATCTTCTGGTGATTCCAATGTTGACATAAATCGACAAACTCAATTAGATTCCATTGTTAACGAAACAAATGCGACAGCTCCAACGCTTTACAACGTTAAAACATCTGAGACGTATCAAGGGTCAACATATGTCACTAGAAGACTAGCTAGACCATATAAGGTAAAGGGTATAAACCAGCCAGACATTCATGGTGGTGGAAACGCCTATCAGAATAAAAAAGTTGGTTTTTGGGATTCTATAAGAAAGCGACCAACACAATCCACACCAGGAGAGGGAGGATTAATTTCTATTGAACCTCCTGATTCAAAGCTTGAATCTTTTAAAGATTGCGACGATAATTTAGAATTAAATAGGGGCAAAAGAAAATACAAATTTTCAGTTGCTTCGGTTATTGATGGGGGTGATGATTTTAGTAATGTTTTTAAAGGTGATTTGGTGTTTCCATTTGGACTGTATAGCTCTTCTATCAAAAACGAAGCTGCTATGGCCCCGATTGCAGACTTTCAAATCAACTTAGCCATCACAAACTTACACCATGATAGTTATGGTCCTTTTGGCGATGTTCCGATGCAAGGTCCGTTTACAGAAAAATATGTCGGTGGTCGAGCATATCGTCACGTAATGACAAATTTTACCCCTGATAATGATCCTCCTGATAGCGAAGGTGAGAGACTAGAGGGCTGGCGCATAACTGGATCTGCAGAAGGGATAGATTTGCTTAATATCGCACCGGAAAATCCAAAGTCTGTGTATTTCCGTGAAGAGTATGCAAAACGCCCGGTAAACATTAAAAATATTAAACAATTAACAGCTCCTGTTGAAACAGAAGACCAAGCGACTGACGCAAACGGCGTTACAAAAATAGGTAATTATTCAGAGACTTATGAAATTGTTATGACTAATGGCCGCTCATTAAACAATCGTTATCTAGTAGAGTCTGAGGGAAATTTGCCAACTGAGATAAGTTCTCGCGACTCGGCTTTTGTCTCTGGTGTTATTGATTTTCCTTTGGTAAGAAGAGACTTGACTGGATCTAATAAAGCAATTATTGTAAATCGCTTCTCTGCACCAGGTGATGTTAGCACTATGACAGAGGGTATGTTAGACATCGCAGCTGCAGAATTTAGTGTGTATAATGCGATGCCATTTAGAAATTTACCTGTTCGAACTGTTCTAAATGAATTATATTCTGATCATTCTAATCAATTTGGTTTCTTTAGTGATCAATTTACAGTCGCTGCTTATGATGAAGCCGGCTTCGCACCATACCCTGGTGGATTTTCAACTGTGAATTTTGAAGATTATAGCGGTACTGGCTCGTTTCATAAGGTTAATAGAAATGGTCGACCAGCGATTACATTTGGCGAGTCGCTTGGCCGGCGCCGAGATGATCCTTTTGAGCAAACAGTTAAATATGATAACTTTCACGTACAACATGCTATTCCACAAACAGATGTACAGTATGCTTGGATTACAGCCAGCTTAATACAAAATTATACTGGTTCTGCTTTATTTGATTATGAGAAAAAAGACACTAGCAGGGGTGATTTTGCTTCTTCTGATTTAGTATTTGTAAGTTCTAGTGATGTCGGTGGTCAAATAGTTCCAAATCAAACTAACATACGATTTCCTACTACCAAAGAAGCAGCAACAACCACTTTCTATGAAATTGATTTTGTAGGGTTGAACACAATCGTGCGAGACGAATTCGATCCGGATAATAACATCGTCGGCCAACAGCTACTGTTAAGCTTAGGATTAACCCCGGACCCATTTGGCATATTTTATGGCGGTTATAACAATGACATTGTTGGTTCTTTAATAAATACAGTGTTTAATCCCGCGCTAACACCATATTTAAACTCTATACTCCTAAACCGTCAGGGTCCATATGGCGGGGCAAACTGGAAGCTTTACAGAAAAGATAATCATCCAATTGTAAGACATCAAAAAAATCATAATCAAATTGGATATTTAGAGCGAGTTATTGGTGTAAAAGATCCTGAGCGTCCACCTTCATTAGTTAAAAACTTTACTGAGCCACCTGTAACATCGAAATATAAGCCTCTTATTTATAAATTTAAAACAGGAGAGGAAAGAAGTATTACTGTCGCTTTAAGCAGCTTGGGTAATATTGAAAAACATTTTACAGATCACACAAAAGAGTCTAAACTTTCACGACAATACTCAGGTAGGCATCTAGACAACATCATACCAATTAGACCGGAATTGTTGTTTAACAAAAGTTACTCTCCGTACGCGGCATTTTTAAACTATTTGAATGAAAATAATATTAAAGATATAGCGGAAGTATCATATGCTGAAACAATTTATCCAAAAGGCTTGTATACTTATCTTTCTGGCACTAGGAAAAGACTTAATTTTGTAAATAAGTTTTGGAGAGATACTAGAGAACATAGAACAGAAAATCTTTTGCCCAATTCAAGAGAACAAGGAATATTAACCTCTAGTATTTGGAAACTAGACTCTCACGATGATTTTGCTGAAAACGCTGAGTTTGTTCCATATAAGGGTGGCATGACACAGCAAGATGGCGTAGGCGAATTACAAAATTGTTATTCCTTGTTTCATTATCAAACTGGTAGTGATGTTGTTGCGACCATAAACTATAATAGAAGAATCAAATTAATTTATCAAGACAAGGATGAATTTCCGTCGTCGGCACCAGCAGAGTTACGTGCAAGAGAGGCAGATTTATATTATTTCCCTACATTCGCAACTTTACAAAGTGCTTCTGCTATAGCAAGGTACAGTGCCTCAGTTGGCGACACGTTCTGGGAGGCAACTTCCAGCAATGACCATAAACCGTTTTATGATAACTACGATCAGTACGCTGAAGAAGGGTTTAGAAATTTAAAAGATGGCACAGTCCTCCCAGAGTTTATTATTAGCGATTATATGAGTAGGTTTATAGCTAATGCTAATAATTTACAGTATGACTCTTACAGCCCCGCTGGGTTCTTTGATGTATCCATGAACATGTCAAAAGATCTACAAATACAATTCGGTTTGCTTTCTTTAACAGGTACAGATAATTTTGCAACGACAGAAGAATTTTTAAACAGATATGTGTTTAGTGACTTCTATGATTATTTTAAACTTGTAGAAGAAGATTTCGAAGACCAAAGAGGCGTTGCCGATGTACCTACCGATACCAAGCTTAGAACAACCAAGCATAAACTAACTTGCGAGGCTATATTAAAGTTTTTACCATATGATGGTTTTTATCCATCAGAGAGAACAACACAGCTGGGTAAAATCTTTTTCCAATCTTTAACTGCGGATCTGTTCGGCACTGAAAAAAATGTTAGAACGGCGGCGCAGCCTTTCTTTGCGCCAGGGATATTGTTCAATTCAATTAAGTCTGGCATTGCAGTTGACTACCCAGTTTTTACTAATGAAGGTGGTTTTACTGCCACTCCTAGTCTCTGTTGGGGCCATGCGATAAGTGGTAATTTTGATACAAGAATTCCCTTTGGGGATTTAGTGCAACCAAAAAATATTAGAATTTATGACGCTGAAGTTGACCCAGATTTAGCTTTGGACTCTACTGCGTCTATCGTCAATGTAAAAGATGATCATACTTTTGCTATGAGTAACTTTTTGGCTGAGACGATGAACTTGTTTATTGGCCGCGGCGCAAATCAGCAAGCTATGATTAGATCCAATCAAGATAACGAAGTTGACGCTGAGATAATAATACCAGAAGATGGCACGTACACAATGTATCTCAATTTAATGAACTCTATGAATATTAAAAATGTTGCGGATTATTTGGAACAAGACGCAATAATGCGGGTCTCCCCATACGACTATGTAGTTGGCAATGCTGATATAACTAGTAGTTTGCAAGTAAACACCGCTTCTGTCACAATGTACGATAGAGCTATTACTGGTTTTAATATTGATCCGTTTTTATATGGTTCCTCTTTTGGCCCACCAGTCGAAACTGGTGAATTTGGTAAACAAGACCGTACTAGTGCTTTTAAGATGGGTCCAATTAATAGTGATTTTGGCATTACTGGTTCTGCTTTTGATCCGTTCACGCCGGCCTATTACAATGGGTTTGGCACAGTGCAAATATTTGCTAACTTAAAAGAAGGTGTTACCACCAGAGAGGAAATATTTGCAACTGCCTCATATTCATATAACAGATTACCCACTTTTTCATATCCAACCGTTGGGAACTATGCCACTGCACTCTTGAATGCTTATAAGACAACTAATCACAGATATAAAATGCAGCTTTCTGCATCATTATTCTTGGGGGATGAAAATCCAAATCACGTTTTATATGAAACAAAACAAGAATTTCAAACTGAAGATGGTGCAACAGCAAAAAAACAGCTGGTGGCATTTAAGCCAAGATGGGAATGTCCAGTTTTAGATTTTACAAACGCCTCTCCACAAACTAGTTTTATTTCTGGTAATGTTGCCAAAGGAATGTGGCATCAATACGGCGAAATACCAGAAAGAGATAATGGGATTAAATTGCAGGCCGAAGGACCTAATGGAAAATTTATAACCAATAACAACGTAGCGGCCGATTATCCAGGGCTTAAAGACTTGGCTCGATTGCTAAACATAGATACAACACAATTTAGTAAAGTGGGCAAGCTAAATTCAAGCGGTGATTTAAGTATATCAAATATTGCGGCACCTACGACGCAAAGAGAATTTAGTGAGGCTATTATTGCAATACCTTTCAAATATAATGAGATCATAAATCAAACTGAATTCTACCACATAGATAAAGAACAATTTAATTTAGTTAAAAGTAATCTATACAAGTCTATTGATGACCGTTTTGATCCATTAACAACGCTGAACATAAGAACATTTAATGAAATTAAAGAGAAATCTCCTTCAGTGTTGGATGAAAGTAAAGAGTTATATGATTTGATGTCGCTAATGAGAAAGTATGTAATACCACCTCACTTAGACTTTCTACATAATGATAAGGTGAGCCCATTTGTGATGTTTATGATTGAATATTCTATTAATCTCACACAGAAAGATTTGCAAAATATGTGGCAAAACGTTGAGCCAACTTTTGCTAGGAAAGCGCTGAAAGTTAAAAGCGAAACAAGCTTGCATTTAATGCCTACAACAAAAGCGCAGGGAAGACAGCCGGCGACTGACGTTAAAATTCCATATCACCCTTATTTTGCCCCCAAAAAGGGACTAAACGAATTCTTTGATTCAACTAAAACAAGATGGGCTGTTTTTAAAGTTAAAAAAAGAGCGGCAATGAATTACAACTCTATGGTTGGTAAAATCAATCTTAACGGAACAGAGTATATTAGAAAAGACTTAGGACCACAGCAGGCAAATGACTTTTTATATTCTTACAATTGGCCTTATGACTTTTTCTCTTTAATCGAATTAGCAAAACTAAACTCAATAACTACATTTAATCCTACTTATAATGAAGAGGAATAACAAATTTAATGGAATTTTTTAATAAAAAGCAGGATGTGATAGATGTTCAGTTAACAAGCTACGGAAAGCAGCTTTTATCTAGAGGGCTGTTTAAGCCAGTCTATTATGCTTTTTCAGATGACAATGTGCTTTATGACGGAACTTGGGCGATTGGCTCCGGTAAAGACGATTCACAATCTTACATTGAACAAAGAATTCAAGAAGAAACACCCAGACTTAAAGCTTTACATAGAAAGGTAGGCACAGAGAGAGCCATATTTAACTCATTTGCCGAGACAAACCTTTTAAAAGATTTTAATTCTGGTAAGCCAATTATAATTGACGAAGTTATAGCTGGTGTTCTAGAGACTTCTACGATACAAGAATATGTCGAAGAGGTTCAAAAAATAAAAGTAAAAAACAGCTTTGCTGAATCTGAGAAGCTTTTAGAAAATTTAATTGGTACAAAACCATTTCTAAACAACCTTAGTCCAGCTTTTAACACATTATTTTATCAAGGTGAGATTTCTAGTTCTGCTCCATACTATAAGAAAAAAGATGTTTTTACAAACGTTCCACAAATAAATTGCCAACTTAAAGATGTTGCTTATAGGATGGATGAAAAATACAATCCATTTGAGACACTCTCTCAACCGGTAAACTTTTTTGATGGCCTGGGTAAAAACGCTAGCGCAATCAGTCTAGATGGAGAAGTGCAAAGCGAAGACCAAAGCGGCTTTCATTTTGAAAAAGTTTCTGCCGAAGGTGGTAATTTTTTTGTTATAAAAGATTATTTATTCTTATCGCTAGAGGAGCAAAATGTTGATTTTTTAAATGAAAATTTTATGATAGAAGTTTATGAAGTAACAACAAAAACAAATGAAAACGGTGAAGAGGAAGAAGAACTAGAAAAGATGTATTTTATGGATGAAACTGATGATCTGACCAACTCGTTTGTAATGAAAAGTCCAGACATATCAAAAACTGCGGTCGAGAGTGTTTTTAATATAGAAACAGATGGCCAAATCAATGCTACTTTAGCATGTTATTTAATAGGTAGAGATAAGAGACTTAAATCTCAAAACATTTATATGAGTAACGTTTATGATTGTGACGGTTTTGTAGAAGAGGAAGATATCAGCATTGATCCTTACACCGCATTACCAGAGGTTGAGCCGGGAGAAGTTTGCTGATGTTAAAGGGTCTTACCAGTGCTCCAAAGCCATTTTTAAAAAGTATTATTTTAGAAAGTACTAATAAAAACAATTTTCAAAACAAAAGCCAAGTTGATTTATATTACGATAATCCAGATGAAGACTTGCAATCTGGGCAAGACAGAATAAGAATAACATTGGATTTTTATATTAAAGCGCTTGCAAGTTATTCACCAAATAATTTTACAATAAATGTAAGTTTGAAAAATATCTTAACTCAATCTTCTTTATTTTATATTCCTATATTATCCAAACAGGAGATGACAGATTTTGTAAAATTATCTGAAGCACAAAAAAAACAATACATTAGTCAAAATGCAACAAAGGCTTTTCACGTTGAATTAAAAAACTTTTTTAATGGAAAAAAAATACAAGATTATATCTCTATAGTCAGCCCAAAATCATTTCAAGATAAGCAACAAAGAATGTTGACAATTCCAGTTCAAAGTGATTTTATTTTACCGTCTACCACTACACCAGACTTTCTAGGATTTATTTATTATTTAGCTGCAGATTTTGGAAATCAATTGGCCGGCTTTGTTGAAAATTCAATTGGATCAGAGATTATTTTTGACAATCAACAGATTGTGACCCGAACGGGATATTTTATTATCGATACAACATTCAAACATAACGGCCAAGAGCAAATACTTTCAAAAACTGAAATACCAACAAACTTAGATTTAATTGATCCAGCCACAGGCGAATCTATATTACCCAACGTGCCAACTGATAGAAATCAACAAGTTAATTATTTATATGGGGCACCCGATGATATTTGGACTGGTCCGATACACTTTCATAAAGAAACAAATCAAAATAGTCCAAATTTTGGAGAGTTTCGAGCCATGGCAGGCGCTCAGCATGACAACACAATACCTCACCCCTTTTTAAGATATATCGTTCGAGGAAATAGTAAAATTATTGATTTTAGAGGTATGAATGCATTTGAGGATTTGTTTTCATATAAGTCATCTATATACGAGGCCATTTTAGCTGCTAGTTCTAATGTTTTATACACTGGACAAAAAAAGAATAAGTTGATTGATGATTTTATAAAAAACAAAGCTATAGTATCTGAACTAAAATATTCTATTAGAACTGGACAGAAAAAAACTCAACTTAGTAGCGGCAGCCAAGTTTTAAGTTCGGAATATAGATCGCCAGCATTATTCTTTTCAATTGATAAAGAAAGTCTTTTGAAATATACAACGAAAGTGCCAAATTTTTTAGATAAAGTGGTGGGCTTAAAATCTTTGGGTATTGAATTATACGATGCAATTATACAAAATATTGATATTATTAGTTTTCAAATTATTAGAATTAATAAAAGAACAAAAACCAGTGACGTGCTAATAATCGCACCAAATGATCAAAAACATATAGTTTTAAGCGAACAAGATAATAATGGCTCAAACATAACTAATCCAATGGTTTTTGTTAATAAAACCTCTAAAACTTTTACGCCGGCTGGCAATGAAAATAATACTACGTGCTTATACGAATTTTTTGACGGTCAAATTGATGCGATAAAAGATAATGGCAAGTATGCTTATAAGATAAAACTAAAGTATAAAGACCCTGTGATGTCTTATTTAAATGATAGATTAGAGCAGCTTAGAACTATAATTGCGAATTTGGACGAGTTGTCTCAAAAAACAAACTTTATGATCCCAGACCCATTAACTGGTAAGTTTGTCGCTATCTATGATAGGTTTCAAAAAGAATTAAATCCAACTTTTGTCCAACAAACTATCAATGGTAGTGTAAATCCACTGGTGCCTTTGTCTTTCTCTTTCGACAAACAAAGTGAATTACCAGATAGTGTGAATTCTGCTTTTCCTATAGTCGACCCGACTGGTGCAAGTTTGCTAGATAGTCTTAGTACATATTTAGTCATAATTAATTCATATTTTTTCACCGGAACTGAGCAAAACTATTTCTCCTTAATAGACAATATCAGAAATTTCATTCGATCATCATTAACTTTATCAGTGACAACACCTGAGTTAATAGAAAAAACTAGATCTTTGTTGGATATAATAAGAGCTAGAACTGAAGATTTGTTAACGTTGTATTCTACCGAACAGGTTGTTAAAAAAAGTTCTGGTTTTACAGACAAAGATTATATTCAATCGACAAATGTTAAAAATAAAAGTGTTTTTGTTGTAGAATATGAACACGAGTTTAAAAATGTTTTAGATTTATCAAAAACAAAAAATGCTTTTGATTGGGTTGAGCCCATGCCGGCTCTGGAGAATATTTCCTCATCCCCCTTAAAGCCTATTTCAGTCGATTCGTACAAGCAACTGGTCAAAGGTAATGAAACGATGAATTATTTAACACTTGAAGGCAAAGACTTGGTTGGAAAAGATAATGATTATAGTTACTCGTTTATGAATATGTTTGCTCCATCTATATTAAAATACGAAAAAACAGATGAAACAAATTTTGACAATAATTACTTGAGAGCGATAAGAAATAAATTAATACAAAACATAACAAATACCCCAAAGTCAGTTTTGATACCAGAGATTTTAGGAACATTTGGCATTAAATTTCCTTTAAAACAAGAGACGGTTACAAATTATCTTCAAGATAAATTAGCTTACGATAAAGATGAAATTCCTTCAAGTGTAATTGGCAATAGCACACAAGGAGTTCTTGATAACTTTGGTTCGCCATTTGTAATATCACTTCCAGAAGCAATGGGGGCTCCAGGCAAATCAGATGCAGAAACTCTAGCTTATGGTTCTGTAGATTCAAAAGATTATGAATGGACCGGTGGCCCATTTGAAGATTATCCATATAATACTGCTATATCTTTAGTAAATTTAATAAATACTAATGTTTACCAAAGAAGAAGCTTAAAATATTTAAATCAAACTTATGCGCAATTAGTTAGTGATGAAATTATTTTAGATACGGAATTTAACACGGCAAACAAAAATGTCCCCCACACAACAAATGTATTTTCAACCGCAAACGTGGCAAATCTTATCCAGCCTTCAGTGGTTAGAAACTATTTGCTTTATTATATCTTTTCTTTAATAACTAAAAATGCTTTATTTGAGCATTATGATACATATTCTTATTACTTAAATATTTTTGCAAAAGTGCATTATTTACATGGGTTTAAACAAAGAGATATTGGTGCATTCGCAAATCGACCGTCAAAGTTTTCATTTTTTACACAAAACAACAATAATTTTATTAAGGCAATGGACTTTAGAGAGCTAACACCTGGGGTATTAAATTCTTTACTCCCAGGTCAACAACTTCTTTGCAAAATAGTGCTGTTTGAGGGTGAAGACATAACACCACTATTTGATGAAAAAGTTATAAATTTATTTAAAGATTTTTATAATTTAAATGAACTGTTTTTGATCGGCGCCCCAACAGATTTATCATTGGTTGATCAACTACTTGACGGAAGAACCCGAGATGCTATTGATGAGTTAAACAATGTAAATCAAAATCCTGCGGTAGCTAGCTCTAATTCTGAATTTAGATTAGAACAAGAAGCAATCCAGGCTGCTGTAGCAGAAGCTAGAACAGCCCGAGCAGTCGAATTACCGGGTACGCCGACCGCGGTTAGTACATCAGGATTTGAAGGGGACGAAGCGATTGGAGTTCCAGCTACACGAGGCGCCCAATTGGATCCAAAAACAGAAATAGAAATAATTAAAAAAGTTATTAAAAATCAACAGGCAGTAAAATCACCTATGACCGGTGTTAAAGAGCAGGTACAGTTACCTAGAACATCACCAACTGGGCCATACTAAAAAGATTAGTTACTAATTAACTATAAGGAATATTAAATTGAATCAATTCTATCTTAATAATAGCTACACACTCCTTTTAGATTCAACACAATTATTGTCTGATAACCAGGGGATTGTTTATTTTAAGCTACCAGGGCTACCAGTTGAAACGTCTCCTCCTTTGTTTCCAGGTGGTAATTTACCAGGCCCATTGGATACATCAGACTTTACAGGCGATGAAATCATTAGTGCACAACAAGCCGAACCTGATTACGGCCCTGGTATTGGCCCAATTGATACATCGGGGTTTCAAGGTAATGAAGCGATTGGTGCACCTGCCGCCGAAAACGCTGGATTAGAGGTCATGGGATCCCCCGCCGATAGTGCCACAGGTCTGCCTTCGGGGACACCAATTGGTGGAGGAAGCGGATACTAAATGTTAGACAAGTACACAATATTTGATAACTTTGATAAATTAGATTTAAGTCCGGTCGCCAATCGATTTAATGAACGTTTGGATGACTCTGGAACTCAAAAATTTATAGGTGAAAGTCAAGCAATAAAAACAAAAACAGAAGAAAAACTTGACAAAATTAATTTTGTAAAAGCAAATGAAACCATATATTCTCAATTGGAAGACGCTAGATATCAACAACAAACCGAACCTTATAATACAACAGCAAAAAACTTTGGATCTTTGGGCACTTATCTGCCTGATATGTTTAGATACATCACTAGTCAAAGATTTTATATAGACAATAACTTACAGATAAAATACACTAAGACAGGCTTAAGCGAAAGTGACAATTTTCTGTACCTTAAAAATCTATTTGATTTAGATTTTTATTTTCAATTTGCTGAACCCGGTGTTTTGAGTCAACAAATTAAAAACAATAATGTTTTGTATAGCAAACTAAACAACAATATTGAAAACCAAGAATTCCTGGCCCTTTCAAACTTTTTAGCTGGTGACGGCATAAATCTTAATTTTGATGGATTGTTAGATAACTCCTCAGATGGTATTGTGAACCCGTTTCTGGGTGGGTTAAATAAGGTAATATTTGGGTTTGATGCAAATAGCAATTCCTTAACAACAAAAGATGCGATACCCTCTCCACCTAGCCCGACACAACTTAACTATTTGATATTTGAAACGGAAAAATCAGAGCAATATACAAATAATCTTCTTATATTGTTACAAAGGTTACTCTATCCTATCGCCACAAATCCAAATGCAATCCCAAGACATATTTACTTTGTTACAGACTTAAACAGATCTGTGAACACGGAATTGGTGGCAGATATGTTGCCTTATAGTGATTTTAATTTCGTAAAGGTTGGTTCTTCGTATAATTATTATAAGCGTTATGCTGAAGACTTTCCTTCAAACGTTTCTACTGAGTGGCAGCTGCCAAATGCCTATACTTATTATTCTTTTTTAAATTCTAAAAAACAAAACAAATTATCAAAGTATTACTCAGATTTAATAAAAATAACACCTTTTGGTTTAAATCCTGAAGCTTTAAATGGTGTTTTAGATGAAGAACTAACTTTTGAAAGATACTATGGATTTTCAAATGCCTCAAGTGATCCAAGTCAGTTGGCCCCTCAAAGTGCCAATTTTACTGGTGAGGTCGCACAAAACTTTCTTAATGTTTATAGAAATAGAAATATAAGTTTTGGAAATAACGTTCAAAAAATTACTAAAGATGTCGATGCAATTAAGAAAATCTTTCCTTATTATAATAAAATAGAGCTACCGCGTATAAATTCAAATTTAATCAACAAACTGCAACAACAAAACTTTCTAGACATGTTCATGAGTTTTATTTGTAACTATTTTGGTGATAGAGCGGTAGATGTTTTGGGCAGACCCGCTCCAGGCGGCATAGATTATCGAAAGGGTGCCCTACATACGTTTTCTGGTTTTTCATCCGACGATGGAGACGGTAGTGGAACTAATCTTTTTGCTTCTACAATGCAAGTTCTAGATGTAAACTCCATGGTGCTTGACACGCAAAAATATAAAAACTATCTCCTTGACAATAGCTTAGTTAAATTTGCTTCTAATTCAGTTGTAATGCCACAAGTAGATGGGGGTTTTGCTTCGGCATATAATGTACTTCTTTTAGGTGATACGATAAAAAATTATTCTAAAAACAAAACATTACCATACGCAGGGATAAAAAATGGCGACAAATGTTATTCAGAGATGTTGGGCTTTGAAATTGTCAAAAGCTCAAGTGCAAATGGCCAAAAAACAATACTACAAAGCTTTTTTATACCTTGTGTTGGCGACAGTCCACTATCCTATATTGACACTCAAGTGTTTTACGAAAAAGATTACACGTACGAAGTTTACTCTATTTCTTTAGTTGTCGGCACAGAATATACTTCAGAGTTGGGAAGAGTTAATGATGCCACTACTCAATCTGGACCAGAATTCTCTTTAGATGAAAAAGCTCTGTCACTGCAAAATGTCGCTGATGACGGCACCGGCTTCCCTTCCCCCAGCTTCGTGCTCCCCGAACAAGATCAACCAGTGGGTGGAACTCCAAAACCAATTATCGTAAGAGCGCCTTATTACAATAACGTGTCATTTGGAACTCAAAAAATAACAAAATTAATGGACAAACCTCCATTGCCACCAGAAATGACATTTTATCCTTATAAAGATGTTGATGATAAAGTGTTGATATTGTTAAATGTAAATTATGGGGAAAGAAAATTATTTCCAGTGCAGGTTTTTCCGGAAGACACAGAGCAAATAATTAAGTATTATGAGAGCCAATCAGATCTTGAGATAGATAGAGGCTCGCTCAAAAGACGCGTCTTATATAGAACAGATGATTTTGCCGGCACTTTTAAAATATATCGGACAGATAGAATGCCTACGAGCTGGACTGATTTTGTTAATCAACCCATAGCACAAATAAATAATGAGCAAAGTTCTGGATTTGAAAGTATCTTGTCGCCAAATATAGATTATTATTACTTTGCAAGATTTGAAGATATACATGGCAACTTTTCTAATCCAACTGCAATATACAAACTAAGAATTGTTAAAGAAGGTGGTTTTCCTCCATACATGGTTTTAAAGGTTTATAGTTTTTCTGAAGCACGAAAGGGGTTGGTAAGAGAAAAAACTTTTAAAAAATATTTAAAAATAAGATTGGCCGACGATACCAGGTTGTATACAAACAGAGATGATATAAATAAAACAAATATATCATATAGAAAAACATTCTTCAACACCGATATAGATCGTTTATTTCAAGAAGGTCCGCTTAGAAAATATAAGATAAGAATTACATCCAAACAAACAGGTAAAAAGATAGATATTAATTTAGATTTTAAGAAAAATATAAGCGAGAGATATTTAAGTAAACAAATAGACACGGAAAAACAATCTCTTGGTATGGATCTAATTGACAAAGATAAAGATAAGATAGAGTCTAAATCAAATTTTATAAATACAGACGACGCAGCTTCACAATATAATGAGAAGGCAAAAGTAATCACGTCGGATGATTTATAAACAGATACGACTATTAGTTTTATCGATAAACAAAATTAACTTAAGTTACTAACTATTTATAGAATAAAAGGAGTTATATATGGCTTTTCTAGACAATTCAGGCGATATTATATTAGACGCTGTACTTACTGACGCCGGCCGACAAAGATTGGCAAGGGGCGATGGCACTTTTAAAGTGACTAAATACGCTTTTGGTGACGACGAAATTAATTATGGTAGTTATAATCCAAATCACACTAGCGGCTCTGCGTATTTTGATTTAGAAATATTACAAACACCAATTCTAGAAGCCTTTACGAATAATCGTTCAAGTTTAAAAAGTCGATTAATAACTCTAACAAATAATAATCTTTTGTATTTACCGCAGTTGGTGCTTAATGAAAATACCAATCAACCTCTAACAGTAAGGACACCCACTACGGCTCTTTCTAGTAACTCGTTTTTGATATCGGTTAATAGCGATACAGAGGATGAACTTAATACTGATACCACCATTGGTGGAAAATTTCTTAAAGGAAATAAAGCAACTGGCGCCACCGATAATCACATTAGAGTAGATCAAGGTTTAACCACGACAAAGCTAAATCCAGATAATCAATTAAATGCAGAACTACTTGAGCAACAATATATAATAGAGATAGATAATCGATTGGGCACGATTACTGATGCCGCCGCCGGCGGCACTATTGGCTCTTTTTCTTTTGTTGATGATGATCAAATAGCAACTTATTATGTTACTCGAAATGTTGGAAGTTATGTAACTTTATGTAAAACCGGCCCCTTAGAAGGTGTCGGCGGCGAACCTGGGGCTGCAACAACTCCAGATTATGAAGTTATAGCTGGGCCTCGCGGAACTAGATTGAGATTTGGTGTAATGGCTAGTTCAAATTTAAAACATAGCGATCACCTTTTTGATACAATTGGTAGCACTGCTACTTTAGATACAAAAAATTATAAACTTATTAATACAACAATTAAAGTCACCGGTGTGACAACGGGATATCACATTGATGTACCGGTAACTTTTGCAAAACTAACAACTTAATAAACTAGGGGAAAATAATGGCTAATTCATTCAAGACACTTTTACCAGAGGACGTGGCAAGCACAAGAACACTTCTTCATGAGGCAATTCCGATTACAGGCACAATAGTTTCGGGCACGTATAATGATGAAAATGTAAAATACTTTGTTCATGGCATGTATGAAGCAGTCTATGACTATCCTTTTTTAAGTTCCTCTGCAAACCATATTTTTGATATAACTGCAGGGTACGCCTCTGGGTCTGCTTTTTCATTTACTGGCTCCGAAACGGCTGCTGGTCGAACGCATGACATAATTTCAGTTCAAGATCAAAAGAAACTTAATGTTTATAATCAGTTTGCTCAAGTCCTCGTTGGCTATGATGTAAATGGAAAAATTCAAATATTTACTCCATCTGGTGCGGCAACTGAAGCTACGAAAATGGACTCTTGCTTTTTTATTAATTTTGCTAGACTTTTGGGCAAAGATGAAATTAAAAAAGATTCCTTTAGATTTAATTTCTTTTCAGACTGCGGCGACCTGATGATTACCCCATCTAGCAGCCATCAGACGCGCAACGGCCCAATAACACTTGGTGATTACAATGCCCAAACAACCTATCTAACAGATTCACCAGCCGGCGAATATGGGCTTATTAGATCTAGTTCAAATCCCCCTAGTGATGTCACAAACCCAGTTCTAGGTCATATTTATTATCAAGCTGGCGTGGCTGTTTTGACTTCATCTATCGTCTCAGGCTTTGCGCCAACTCACACAACAGCTTCTGCTGCGTCTACAATCAACACTGGTTCTGTAATGCATCTGTTTAGATCTGGAACAATTGACGAGATAGGAAACCATTTGAGATTTGCTTATGATGATATTGATTTTAACAACACAACAGAATTAAACTCTACAATTTATTTCTGTCGTGCAAACAATACAGAATTTAATTATTCAGCAAATCCAACTTATCTCCAATCATCGGAGATTGTTGTTAAAGGTAATAATCCACTAGCTGATCCTGTTTCATATGTAACGACAGTCGGCTTATATTCTTCTGATAATGAATTATTGGCTGTAGCCAAGCTTTCAGAGCCTCTGAAGAAAACACCATCGAGCGAACTGACGCTAAGAGTTAGACTAGACTATTAAAAAATGCCTTACTATAAATTTACAAAAAATGATGTGTTTTATAACACATTAGAAACCAAACCCTTGGTTCAATTTGACGTCAATGATAGTAAGGTATATCTAAATAAACGGAATGCTATTAGCGGTGCTTTTACTGATAATATCACACACGTTCCTGTGGGTCACACCAATTTATATGAAATTAATGTTGACAGGCCAGAAAACTCTTTAATTTTTCCTTTTATAACGAAAGATGGAAGTTTTGAAGTGCCGCAAGGTATAAGTAAAGCTGATTATAATTCCATTTTTGAATATGGAGATCAAATAAGTGGCTCTTACCCTTTATCAGCTAGTATCTCTAGAGAAAGATTTGCTGCTAATCATGGCATAAATAACCCTACTGGTTCTCATGTTTTGGCATTAAAAAACACTTTAAACTATTACACGTCACTTAGCCCTCATTATGCTTTCTCTTCAAATTTGGGTGATAAATCTATACAAGAGATATCGCTTATTTATGTCCCGTCAATTTTTTATGGCACCACGATTGATCGCGGAACTGTAGATTTAAAGTTTTTTATATCTGGAACTTTAATTGCAAGAGCCCAAGATCTGTATCATAACGGACAATTAATACAAACAACGGGTACTATTCTTGCCCAAACTAACGGTTCAAACAAAACAGCTGGTGTAGTTCTTTATAACGAAGGCGTCTTTCTTTTAACAGGCAGTTGGGATTTAGATGCAAGAACTTATAACCTTGGCGCAGGCTCTGCTGAAAGACCAAGCTGGATTACTTTTGCAGCGGGTGCTAATGATGCAAGCGCAACCGTATCTCCATCTGCCAGTTTTTCTATAGAATTCAATGGCATAAAAAAAGTTCAAACTCTAACCATGTTTGCTCATGCCAATAAAAATGAGTTGAACTTTTCTACAAATAAAACATATTTAAATTATTTATCGGCCTCTACGATGTCGCCAATAACATCAAGTAACCAGTATACTGAAAATAAAGATATACCTTTAATAAACACAGTTAGCTCTTCTTTTCATAATTATGAAAAAAAATTCAAACACCAGACGTTTATAAACAAAATAGGTATATACGATGAAAAAAAGAATCTCATAGCTATAGCGAATGTGGCCACTCCAATTAAAAAAACAGCTGAAAGAGATTTCACTTTTAAGTTAAAATTAGACATCTAAAGGAAACCACCATATGATATTAGGATTAGATATAAGCACCAGCATAACTGGTTTTTGTATCTTGGACGGAGAAGGAGAGATAATTCGCTCTGGAGTTTGGGATACAAGAAATAAAAATAAGTTTGAAACTTTTTTTGACAAAGTTCAGCACGTCAAAGATGGACTGCAAGAAATAAAAGTTCAATACCCAATTCAGAAAGTATTTATAGAGAAACCTTTTATGTTTTTTGGATCCGGAGGTTCAACGGCAAAAACTATGGCAGCTTTGCAAAAGTTTAATGGTACAATCTCTTGGATATGTTATGAGACGTTCAAGCATCAACCAATCTACTTTACTGCCCAGCAAGCGCGAAAACTTAATGAAATAAAAGTTCAAAAGGGTAAAGATACAAAGAAACAAATATTACAATGGGTGCTTGACAACTGCCCTGATTTTAGTGTAGAATATACTCACAAGGGTAA
>CEPH01046489.1_pt1 | contig 38287 bp, 36 predicted proteins | sample 530571 | NCBI WGS metagenome assembly CEPH01 (sample SAMEA2620413, study PRJEB7988) | marine metagenome | biome: marine biome (ENVO:00000447); feature: surface water layer (ENVO:00002042); material: "saline water (ENVO:00002010), including plankton (ENVO:xxxxxxxx)" | depth 5 m | reverse complement strand
CCGGCGACCCAGTCGTTCTCCTGAGCATCCGCAACGATCACGGCTGCTCCCATTTCCATGATCTCGGCTGAGAACGTGAGCTCAACGCTGGTCGGAGCCACCGTGAGCTGCTCGTCCTGCTGAGGGGAGCTCGCGACGAGCTCGTCGTGCGCCCAGGCGGGCGCCGCGACGAGAGAGAGCGCGACGGTGGCCGCTGCGACCGAAGCCGCGAAGGCTCCGGCGCGCGCGCGAAGGGACAACGACATGAGAAACGCCTTTCGTGAGTGAACGTCGATGCGCCTCCCCCAGCGCCACGTCGGCAGCCGCGGGAGTCGAAACAGAGAGTCAGACCACGAAAGACAGGGGCGGACCACGCCTGCGCACGAGCGAGGCAACGCGTGCCGAACGCAGGGGCGGCGCCGGGGCACACACGATCCCGGGCCGCTCAGCAACCGCAGGAAGCCTGACGACACCGGAGAGGATGCGCCGGCGCACCCATGCGAGCAGCTCGCGAGCCAGGACACCAAGCCGGATGACGAGTCGTTCACCCCGGTACAGCGCCGCGACCGTGAGCACGGCTGCCGCGAGGTGCGCGAACCACATCGACAGGTCAGCGGCGACTGGCGTCGCTCCCGTCGACAGATCGAGGATAGGGAGGCCATGGACGTGGCCGGTGGCGACTGTTCCTGCAGGGGCTCCGCTGTCAGCGCCGAGGACGAACAGCAGGTGGAACAGGAGCTGACTGAGGACCACTGCGACACCCAGTCGCGGCAGTGAGAGCGCGCGGCCGACGAGCACCGTACACACGGCGAGCGAAAGCACCCACGGCACGGCGATTCCCAGCCACGAGGGCATCGCTCCGCCCGCTGCGACGTGCGAGAACAGCGCGACGAAGGTCGCGATCGACGCGGCGACTGAGGCGCGGATGACGCGCGTCGCTCGCGATCGGGACATGCATCCATTGTGGCAAACATCGACCGGGCCCCCGCCCATGGGACCTTATTCCCGGTTGGGCGAGCCGATCGGCGACCCATAATCCTGCTATGACCCGCGTTACCTACAGTGCGATCTCGAGCTTCTCCCGCGTCCGCATCCTGTTCCTGCTGCAGGAGCGACCCGAGCGGACCGTCACCGAACTGTGCGAGGCGACGGGCCTGCACGCGAACACCGTGCGTGAACACCTGCAGCGGCTCGTCGACGGCGGCTACGTGGTGGCCGAGACCGAGCACCGCACCACACGCGGCCGCCCGCGAGTGCTCTATTCGGCAGCGACCGGGCAGGACAGAGACTCGACCAGCGCAGTCGCACGCCACAAGGCCCGGGCTGCTGCGCAGCGCGGTGACCTGATGCGTCGGGTCATGCCGTGGACGGATGTCGACGACCTGCCGACAGAGGCCGTCCATCAGCTCGATGCCCTGGTGGAGGATCTCGGGGACGCCGGGTTCGATCCCATCGTCGACGAGTCGACACTGACCGTCGACCTCTCCCCCTGCCCCCACGCCTCGGCCAGCGCGCGCGACCGGGAGACGCTGTGCGCTGTGCACCTGGGCCTCATGGACGGCGTGCTCTCCCAAGCCGGGGGGCCGCTCCGGGTCGACTGCATGACGGCGTCTCGGCATCCTGAACGGTGTGTGGTGAAGCTTCTTGCCGCGCACGCTTCGCGCCCCGCGGAACTCGTCGCGAGCTGAGCGGACCAAGGTCCTCCTCCGGCATTGCCGCCAGCGAGGTACCATGATGTGGTCAGACACCGGCAAGGGCGACTTATTCACGGCCCCAACTTTCACCCCGGCTGATAGAGCCGGGGGTAGCGTGACCACCAGTACACAACCTCGATCTGGGGGGAATAATCATGGATCTGCTCGATCCGCTGCTGCTAGCCCGATGGCAGTTTGGCCTCACGACGCTGTACCACTTCCTGTTCGTGCCGCTGACCCTCGGCATGTCGGTCACCGTCGCGATCTTCCAGACCGTCTGGTACCGCACCGGCGACGTCAAGTGGCTGCACCTGACGCGGTTCTTCGGGAAGATCTTCCTGATCAACTTCGCGATGGGAGTCGTGACCGGCATCGTGCAGGAGTTCCAATTCGGCATGAACTGGTCGTCCTACTCGCGTTTCGTCGGTGATGTCTTCGGCGCCCCCCTCGCCTTCGAAGGGCTGATGGCGTTCTTCTTCGAAGCCACCTTCATCGGCCTGTGGATCTTCGGATGGGACAAACTCCCGAAGGGGCTGCACCTGGCATCCATCTGGATCGCCTCGATCGGCGCGCTGCTGTCGGCATACATCATCATCGCTGCGAACGCGTTCATGCAGAACCCGGTCGGCTACCAGATGGCCGAGGACGGCTCGCGCGCCGAAATGAACAACTTCCTCGAGGTCGTCTTCAACCCGATCGCCCTGGCGGCGTTCCCGCACACAATCTTCGCGGCGTTCATGTTCTCGTCGGGCGTGGTGATCGCCGCGGCGGCCTGGCACATGGCCCGCAAGCGAAACATCGAGATGATGCGCCCCGCCCTGAAGTTCGGGCTGTGGGGCATGATCGTCGCCTTCGCTGGCACCTTCCTGGCCGGCGACCAGCTGGGTCTGGTCATGGTCTCCACCCAGCCGATGAAGATGGCAGCTGCCGAGGCGCTGTTCAACTCGGCGTGTGGTGCTGACGCATCGTTCTCGATCTTCTCGATCGGAACCCCCGACGGCACCGGTGAAATCTGGTCGATCCGCGTCCCGTATCTGCTTTCGCTGCTGTCGACACACACGCTCGACGGATGCGTCGAAGGCATCAACGACCTGAACGCGCAGTACGCCGCGCAGTGGCCGGATCTTGCCGCGCAGGTGGACGGCGTCTTCAACCCCGTGCTGTGGATCACCTACTGGTCGTTCCGCTGGATGATGGGCCTCGGCTTCCTCGCGACCTTCATCGCGATCGTGGGCCTGTGGCTGACCCGCAAGAACGCCAAGCGCGAGGTGCCCCGCTGGGCGTGGAGCGTCGCGATCTGGACGGCACCCATCGCACTCGTAGCCTCGCTCGTCGGCTGGGTGTTCACCGAGATGGGACGCCAACCGTGGATCGTGTTCAGCCTCATGCTGACCGAAGACGGCGTATCGCCGAGCGTTCCCGGCTGGTCGGTGCTGATCTCGCTGGTCGCCTTCACCGCTATCTACGCATCGCTTGCGGTGGTCGAATTCGGCCTCATCCTCAAGACCGTGCACAAGGGACCGGATCCGCTCCCCGAGCCGGGCAGCGCGGATGCCGAACCGACCTCACGCGAAGACACCCCGACGACGGTCTACTAGGAGCTGATCATCATGGATCTCGCATACCTCTGGTTCTGGATCGTCGGAGTGCTGTTCGTCGGCTACTTCGTGCTCGACGGCTTCGACTTCGGCGTGGGAATGTCGCTCCCCTTCCTCGGCAAGGACGAGGTCGGAAAGCGTCAGATCATCAACACGATCGGTCCCGTCTGGGACTTCAACGAGACCTGGCTCATCGTCGCCGGCGCCTGCCTGTTCGCGGCCTACCCCGAGTGGTACGCGTCGCTGTTCAGCGGGTTCTACCTGGCGCTGCTGCTGATCCTGCTCGCCCTCATCCTGCGCGGCGTCTCATTCGAGTACCGCCACCAGCGCGAGGGCCTGCGGTGGAAGAAGGGCTTCGACACGATGATCGTCATCGGGTCGGTGCTGCCGGCGCTGCTGTGGGGTGTCGCTGTCGCGAACCTCGTCCAAGGTGTGCCGCTGGATGAGAACCACGAGTACACCGGTTCTCTCCTGACGCTGCTCAACCCGTACGGACTGCTCGGCGGCATCACGCTCGTGCTGGTGCTCTTCCTGCACGGCCTGTACTTCATCGGCCTCAAGACCGACGCTCAGGTGCATCAGGATGCCAAGCGCCTCGCGACCCGGGTCGGGTTCATCACCGTCGTGGTCGCTGCAGCGTTCCTGATCTGGACGATCTTCATCGCTGCAGCTCACGAAGCGCCGCTCCTGCCGCTGGTGATCGCAGCCGCAGCCCTGGCGGCCGTCGCCCTGCTGCTGTCGATGTTCTTCCACACGAAGGAGCGCGAGGGCTGGGCGTTCACGGCGGGGATCTTCACCGTCGCGTTCGCGGTACTCACGCTGTGGATGTCGATGTTCCCGAACGTGATGCGCTCGTCCACGGATGTCGCGTTCAGCCTCACGATCGAGAACGCCTCGAGCACCGACTACACCCTCACGATCATGTCGTGGGCGGCGCTGATCTTCCTCCCGCTGGTCCTCGCGTACCAGGGCTGGACGTACTGGGTGTTCCGCAAGCGCGTCACCCGGTCGCGGATCGAGAAGGCGGAGCTCGTCAAACACTGAACCGGCCAAACACCGAGATTGTCGAGGACCGCCTGGCGCTGCGCCAGGCGGTCCTTGCGTTCAGCCGTCGTCGCCGATGCACCCTGCAATTCGCACGTGGTCTGAGAGCGCCCGCGCAAACGGCGTCGCAGGATGACCCATTACCTCGCGAACCGACCCGTACTGCGTCACTCGCCCCCGCTCGATCACGACGAGTCGGTCGGCGATGGCGAGGGCGTCAACCGGATCGTGGGTGATGACCACAGCCGTGCTGCATAACTGGTCTGCCAGCAGCATCCGGATCTCTGCCGCCGTCTGAATATCAAGCGCGGTCAGGGGTTCATCGAGCAGCACGAGCCGCGGTTCCACGGCAAGTGCGCGAGCCACAGCCACCCGCTGCTGCTGCCCACCCGAGAGCTGGGCCGGCATCCGATTGCCGAACCCGGCAAGTCCGACGCGGTCGAGCCATTCATCGGCGGCATGCCCTGACTCGGTGCGGGAATGACCCCGCGCGCGAGGGCCGAACGCAACGTTCTCACGGGCACTGAGGTGAGGAAAGAGGCGGGCCTCCTGCCCGAGCAGCACAACCCCGCGATCCATCGGAGCGACATGGATGCCACGGCGGGCCGTGCCCCCTCGCACCGAAGCGTCGGCAATCACATCCCCGTCGAGTTCGATGCGACCGGCATCCAGGCGGACGAAGCCGGCGAGCGCAGCCAACAACGTCGACTTCCCCGCGCCGCTCGGCCCCATCACCGCAACCCGCTCGCCCGGTGCGAGATCCAGGTGCAGGTCCAGGTCGAAGAGCGATGATCGGATGACCCGCATCCGCGCCGAAAGCTGTGCCGTCATCCGGGAACTCCCCGTCTCGGTGCCTCGCCTCGCCACCCGCGCACGAGCAACAGCACAGCCAACGCCGTCACCAGCAGGAGCAGCGAGAGCGCCACTGCAGTTCCTTGCGTGACACCGGCCCCGTTGAAGGCTGTGTAGATCGCCAGCGGCATCGTCTGGGTCACCCCGGGCGCATTGCCGGCGAACAGCGCCGTGGCGCCGAACTCACCGATCGCACGTGCGAAGCTCAGCACCACGCCGGCGATCAGCCCGGGTGCTGCGAGGGGAAGAGTCACGCGGCTCAGAATCACCCATCGCCCGGCGCCGAGCCCAGCGGCGACCTGCTCGAGATCGGTGCCCGTGGCGCGAAGCGATCCCTCCACGGCCAGGACCAGGAACGGCAGCGCCACGAAGGTCTGGGCCATGATGACCGCGGTCGTGGTGAACGGCAACGCCATGCCGGCCTCGGCGAGCAGGCTACCGACCCAGCCGCGACGCCCGAACAGAAAGAGCAGGGCCACTCCCCCCACCATCGGGGGAAGCACCAGGGGAACCGTCACGAGGGCTCGCAACACCGCAGCCGTGCGAGGCGACGACCGGGCGATCAGCAAGGCGAGGGGAAGGCCCAGCAGCACACAGAGCCCCGTCGCGGCCAGTCCCGTTCCCAGCGACAACCCGAGAGCTTGTGCAGCCTCGGTCGAGGTGATGTCAGCCCAGAAGGTGCCCCACTGCACCCGGGCGATGAGCGCGATGAGTGGCAGGACGAGAAACGCGAGGCCGAGCAGCGCCGGAACGATCAACGCACGCGGAAGAAGCGTTCCGGTTCCCGTGCTCACGGCGCGCCGAATCCGAACGAAGCAAGGACGCGCTGTCCTTCGAGTCCGCTGACATAGGTGATGAACGCTGCCGCTGCCTGAGGCGAGGCGGCGGCGCGGAGCGCAGCGATGGGATAGAGATTCACGACGGCCTCGGCACCATCGGGAACGATCGATTCGACGTCTTCGCGACCGGCGACATCCGTGCGGTACACCAGGCCCGCATCGGCCTCGCCGGCAGCGACTTTGGTGAGCACCGCGGTGACGTTCTGCTCAAGACTCGCGGGTGCGACTGACACGTCAGCACCCGCAAGGAGCCTCTGCGACGCCGAACCGCACGGCACCTCCGGAGCACATAAGACGACAGACAGGTCCGGATCGGCCAGGTCGGCGAGCTCTGAGACATCCGCCGGGTTGCCCGCGGGCACGACGATCACGAGAGTGTTCGAGGCGAACAGCTGCGGAGCCTCGGCAAGCCCGGCATCGACAACTGTCGCCATGGTCGACTCGTTCGCTGCGGCAAAGACGTCAGCTGGCGCTCCCTCGACGATCTGTGTCGCCAGGGTGGCGGAGCCGTCGTAGGTGATCGGGCGGACGTCCACGTCGGGGTAGGCGTCTTCGAACCGCGCGGCGATCTCCGTGAACGCCCCCTGGAGCGACGCCGCAGCGAAGACCGTCAGCTCGCCAGAGACCTCGGGCGTCGAGGCGGTCGGTGATTCGTCTGTGTACACCGCCGAACAGCCGGCCGGAACGAGCACGAAAGCAGCGGCGAGCGCGGCGCGGGCTACGAGCGGAAGAGTCACTGCTCAGTCCTTCGGTGCTTCAACGATGACTGTCGTCGCCTTGACGACTGCCGCGGCAAGCGATCCGACCTCGAGGTCTAGCTCGCGAACGGCCTCTGCTGACATGAGGGATACGACCCGGTGGGGGCCGGACTGGATGTCGACCTGGGCCATCACCCCGTCAATCTGCACACGGGTCACCAGGCCCACGAATCGATTACGGGCGCTCGAGAGCACGTCGGATGCCTCGGCTGCCTGCTGTGCGCGCTCCACCGCGCGCTGGGCGAGCGCGTCGCCGGGGATCTCGGCCGGGCTTGCTCCCGTTGTGGCGAGACTGCCCGCCTCAATCCACCGCCGGACGGTGTCATCGCTCACCCCGAGCAGACGGGCAGCATCGGCAATGCGATAAGCGTGCATCCTCAAACCCTAACATTCCGTGAATGCGGGCATCTGGAGGTCTCAGCTCCGCTTGCGCGGACTGCCATGCGGATTCTTCCCGCTGCTGCGGCCGTAGACGCCTGCCGCAGCAGCGGGACCTTTGGCACGGTCGACCTGGGCGTCGGCCCGACGAAATGAGGCAGACTCGATTCATGCCCGCCGAGCAGGACCGACCAGCCCGTCGGGGACCTGTCGACCCTCGTCTCCTTCGTTACGCGCGAAGCTCCCGCGGCTTCTTCGCCCTGATCGCGGTCATTGGCCTTGCCCAGACCTTGACGATCGTCGCCTTCTCCTGGTTCCTCACGACGGGAATCGTTAGCGCGATCGACGGCGTGCGGCTGAACGAGCTGGCGCCGACGCTGATGGCGCTCGGCGCCACGATCGCTGTGCGCGCTGTCTTGATCTGGGCGCGGGAGGCAGCTTCATCTCGAGCTGCCGCGCGCGTCGAGAGCGAGTTGCGCGATCACCTCGTGGGCGCAGTCAGCACACTCGGTCCGGAGTGGCTCGCTAACCGGAACACCGCGCAGCTCGCGGTGACGGCGGGCCGCGGACTCGAAGCCCTGGATGCCTACTTCGGCCGCTACCTGCCGCAGCTGGTGCTCACCGCGATCGCCACCCCCATCCTGGTCGGTGTCATGTGGTGGCAGGACTGGCTCAGCGGCCTGATCGTGCTGCTGACCCTCCCCCTCATTCCGATCTTCATGGTTCTCATCGGGCTAGCCACCCGAGCCGTGCAGCAGCGCCAGTGGCGAACGCTTGGCCAGCTCGCCGCGCGATTCAGCGACACCGTGCAGGGGCTGTCGACCCTGAAGGTGTTCGGCCGTCAGCACCGCGCCGCGGACTCGATCGAGAGCGTCACGACACGGTACCGGCGCGAAACGATGAAGGTCCTCCGGGTCTCATTCCTCTCGGGCTTCATGCTCGAGTTCCTCGCCTCGATCGCCGTCGCGATCGTCGCCGTCACGATCGGCTTCCGCCTGCTCGACGGTTCCCTGGCTCTCACGGTCGGCCTGTTCGTGCTCCTCCTCGCACCCGAGGCATATCTCCCGCTTCGTCAGGTCGGCGTCCAGTTCCATGCTGCAGCGGAGGGCGTGGCCGCAACGGACGACATCTTCGACGTCCTGGATGCCTACTCCGCCGCGGTCGGCGGAGGTGGACGGTCCCTCGAAGCCCCAGATGGAGCCGAACTCGTGCTCGATGAACTCACCGTCCATCGCGGTGAGCGCATTCTCCCCGCCATCAGCCTTCGCGCCCGTCCCGGCCTCGTGACCCTCATCGAGGGTCCCAGCGGCGCGGGCAAGTCGAGCATCCTCGCCGCTCTGCGCCGCGCAGCGGGCTACTCCGGCGCAGCCAGCTACGGTGGCATCGAGATCGCCGCACTCGATCCTGCCGGATGGCTCGCCTGGGCGGGGCAGCAACCTGGACTCATCTCCGGCACTGTCGCTGCGAATGTCGCCCTGGGCGATACCCGCCCCGATGCCGCGCTCGTCGCACGGGCGCTTCGCTTGGCGTGCGCCGACGAGATTCACCCCGAGAAAGAACTCGGCGTCCAGGGAGCAGGGCTCTCCGGCGGCCAGGCGCAGCGCGTCGCGGTGGCGCGGGCGTTCTATCGACACCTCCGGAAAGCGGCGAGCGTCATCGCGCTCGACGAACCCAGCGCGGCACTGGATGCCGAGACCGAGGCGCGACTGTGGGCATCCGTTCGCGAGCTCGCCGACGCCGGCGCGACAGTTCTCTTGGTTTCCCATCGCGAGAGCGCGCGCGCGATCGCCGATCAGATCGTCACGGTGACCGTGAGCGAGGTGATGGCATGACCACGGCACGCGACGTCCTCCGGGGCGCGATGCCGCCGCTGCGTCGGTTCTGGCCGGGAGCGGCTTCCGCGTTCATCTCAGAGGCGTCAGCGGTAGGGCTGCTGGCGACCAGCGCGTGGCTGATCGTTCGCTCCAGCGAGATGGTGCCGGTGCTCTATATCTCTGTAGCGGTCGTCGGCGTGCGCTTCTTCGCGCTGACCCGATCGGTCTTCCGGTATGTCGACCGGCTCGCCGGGCATGACGCTGCACTGCGCCAACTCGCCACGACACGCACCGACATGGTGCGCCGCCTCATTCCGCTCGCGCCCGACGGGCTCACCCGCACCAGGCGCGGGTCTGTCCTCGGCGCACTGGTGGACGACGTCGACGATCTTCAAAACCTGCCCCTGCGCGTCGTGCAGCCTCTGGTCGCATCCGCGACAGTGGCGCTGGCAGCTGTCGTACTCGTGACGATCATTTCGTGGCCCGCGGGGCTGACGCTGCTTGCCTGCCTCGCCATCGCCGCGCTCATCGCTGTCGGCTGGGGGTGGGCAGCCGGCGCCCGGGCGGAGCGGGCGATTGCCCCCCTGCGCTCCCGGCTCGCCGATGCTCTCCTCGATCATCTCGGCAGCCTCGATGTGCTTCTTGCCTACGGCGCCGAAGAGGCCAGCCGCACCCGCATCCAGGAAGCCGACAGCAAACTCCGCCGCGCAATCATCCGGCGCACAGGCGCACAGGCTGGAGCCGCGGGGATCATCTCGCTGCTTGCGGGGGCCGCCTCGCTCGCAGCGATCCTCGTAACGATGCCCGCCGTCGCAACCGGAACGCTTACGGGCCCGAACCTTGCGGTGGCGGTCCTCGTCCCGATGGCGGTCTTCGAGGTCTTCGCCGCGGTGCCGCTGGCCGCCGCCGCCTGGCGCCAGGTTCACGCATCGGCAGAGCGCATCGCTGCAGCTCTCCCCGCCGAGCCCCCGGCGGGGATCGTCCGCGATGAGCCTCTCGCGACCGGAGCGGCCCCCGCTCTCGGCGACGGAATCGTTCTGCGCGATCTCTCGGCCACCTGGCCACACTCGGACGACGCAGCGCTGCGCGACATCGCGCTCGAGATCCGTCCCGGCGAAAGACTTCTGGTCGTCGGGTCATCGGGTGCGGGCAAATCGACCCTGGCGCACGCGCTGGTGCGCTTCCTCGACAGCACCGGCGAGTACCGCATCGGAGATACCGACGCGCACGCGATCGCCTCGGACGACCTGCGCAGAACCGTCGGACTGTGTGAGCAGAGCCCCATGCTGTTCGATGAAGACATCCGACAGAACCTGCTCTTTGCGCGCGACGACGCCACGGATGCCGATCTCGAGGCGGTCCTTGAGCGCGTCGGACTCGGACCGTGGCTGCGAGAGCGCGGCGGGCTGGATGCCCGGGTCGGTGAGCGGGGGCAGCTGGTCTCGGGCGGCCAAGCACAACGGATCGCCCTAGCCCGTGCGCTGCTGCATGGGTTCCCCGTCCTGGTTCTTGACGAACCGACCGCTGGCGTTGACCCCGCGGCATCGGATGCGCTGCTCATCGACCTGCTCTCGGCCGTCGAGCCGCACCAATGCGTCGTGCTGATCTCGCACGTCACCGTCCCGGAGGGATTGGTCGACCGCGTCGTGCGCCTGGAGCGCGGCGCTCTGGCCTAGACGTCAACCCGTTCCGCATCCTCGACGAAGGTCTCGGCGGTCGCCGCGATTCGATTGGCCATCCCGCTGAAGATGAACCCGTGAAAGGGCAGCACGGCGAACCAGTACAGGCGCCCGGCAAGTCCGTGCGGGAAGAAAACGGCGCGCTGCTCATAGCGCGATCCGGTCTCGGTCGGGACTGCCCGCAGTTCAAGCCACGCCAGACCCGGAACCTTCATCTCGGCCCGCAGCCGCAGGAAGCTCCCGTGCTCGATCGCTTCGACACGCCAGAAGTCGAGGGCATCACCGGCTGACAGCCGACCCTTGCTCCGGCGTCCGCGCTGCAGCCCCACTCCCCCCACGAGTCGGTCCATCCATCCCCGAATCGCCCACAGCAGGGGCGAGGAGTACCAGCCGTTCTGCCCACCGATGCCCTCGATCACCCGCCACAGCGCGGATGCCGGTGCGGGAGTCGTCGCGGAACGCTCATCGACGAACACGACCTGACCGGCCCAGTCTGGGTCACTCGGCAACGGGCTGGAGGGCACATCCAAGAGCTCCGCATCGGCCCAGCTCGTCTCGACGGTGTCCTCCTTCTCGCGGCTAAGAGCCAGAGCCACGGCATCCCGGTACCGCATGAGCCCGTCGCCTGGCCGAGGGATGAGATCATCGACAGCCCAGGAGCGCACGACACAGTCAACCTGCAGCGACTCGACCAGCGGGCGAGCGATAGCGGCGGGGATCGGCGTGACGAGGTTGACCCACAGCGAGGCGAGACGCGGGGTGAGCACGGGGAGTGCGGCAATCGCGCGCTGCGGGAGGCCCGCGACGACCGCGTACCCGTTCATCATCTGCCCGTACCGCAACACGTCGGGGCCGCCGATGTCGACGGCCGTGTTCACCTCAGCGGGAACGTGCGCCGCACCGAGCAGGTAGTGCAACACGTCGCGCACCGCGATCGGCTGGATGCAGTTGCGCACCCACTTGGGCGCTGGCATGTAGGGAAGAACATCGGTCAGGTGCCGCACCATCTCGAACGACGCCGACCCCGACCCGATGACGACACCCGCCTGCAGCACGAGCGTCGGCACTCCCGAGGCGAGCAGGATCTCGCCGACCTCGACGCGACTGCGAAGGTGAGGCGACAGCGGAGCGTCGTCGGGATGAAGGCCACCGAGGTACACGATGCGGGCCACGGATGCCGCAGCTGCGGCATCCGCCACGGTGGTGGCAACGTCGTGGTCGGTCTGCTCGAAAGACCGACCCGACATCATGGAGTGGATGAGGTAGTAGAGAACGTCAACGTCGCGCACGGCGTCGGCAACGGCATCCGGGTCCTTCGCGTCGCCAGCGACGACCTCGACGCGATCGCCCCACGAGAAGGCGGCGACGCGCTCCGGATGGCGGGCAAGCACCCGCACGCGATATCCGGCGTTCAGAAGCCGCGGAACAAGTCGTCCGCCGAGATATCCGGTGGCACCGAGCACGAGCGTGCGCGGCTTCTCGCCGTCGGCACGGGCTGAAGCTGCGAGAGCAGGCTCGCGGCCGGTCGGGGCGGTGAGGTCTTCCACACCGGCAGGCTAACGCGGACCCGACCCCTCGGGGCCGCCCAGCGACATTCCAAACGCTTGAACTCCCTCGTGCGAGGCGAGCCTTGCGAACCCGAGACGGTCGTAGAAGGCGAGAGCTGACGTGTTGGCCGCATCGGCGACCAGGTGCACGCCCGAGACTCCGCGCTCACGGAGGGTCTCGATGAGCGCGTCGATCAACCGTCGCCCCCATCCCTGGCCCTGCGCCTGTGGGAGCAGGTCGATGTGCAGATGAGCGGGATAGGCGTCACCGTAGGGTTCGGCTCCTGCGCGTCTGGCGGCTGCATGACGCAGGATGCCGGCGGTTCGCTCCGCACGCGGATCTCCGGCGTCGACATCCGGAGCCCACCGCGACCGGCGCTCGGGCCACCACGACGTGCTGAACCAGTCCTCGAAAGACCTCGTATCGGGCGCGCAGACGAGATACCCGACGGGCTCACCGTCGACGTCGACCACGAAAGCGTAGTCCGGGTGCCGCGCAAGGTAGGGGCGCAGGAACACCTCGGGCCAGATCTCGTCGTCGGTCAGGATGCCTCTCGCATCGGCTCCGGCATCCGCAGTGCGAATGCACACCGACGACAGCGCCGCCTTGTCCTCGGGGCGAAATGCTCGAATCCTGGCCACGCCCCGATCGTACGCGGGGGTGGCTACCCTGCAATGAGGTGCGAGGATGGCGGGGGGAGGACGAACGCGTGGGTGTGAGCACTGGTCGGGTGTCCGAGATCGCACAGCGCATCGCGCGGCCGGTGCGCAACCTGCTCCGCGCGCTTCTGGCGCCTCTCACCAGAACCCGGCTCTTCCGCGCGGCAGGTCCCCGCCTGCTCCCCCCGGTCGAGCGGTTCTTCGCCGCCCTCAGCGGCGGCCGAGTGCAGCTCAGCGCCGTCCTGGTTCCCTCACTCGTTCTCCACACGACCGGGGCCAGAAGCGGTCTCATCCGTGATGTTCCGCTGATGTACACCCCCGACGGACAGGGCCGGGCGATCGTCGCCGGGACCAACTTCGCCGGCGAACGCCACCCCGCTTGGACGACGAATCTGCTCGCCCATCCGGATGCTGCGATCACGGTTCGCGGGCGGCGGATGCTCGTGCACGCGACCGTCATCCCAGACGACCAGCGAAACGCCGTATGGGCTCGCATCGAGTCGCAGTGGCCCGGCTATCGCGCGTACGAGCGAGAGTCCCACCGCACGGTGCGGCTGTTCCGGCTTCAGCCCGTGCTGCGCCACGCAGCGACAGCGGGCTGGGAGCCGGATCCTACGGAGTGAGGGCCTGCACCGTCCGCGGCCGCACGATCGTCCACAGTGCGATGACCGCGATCGCTCCGCATCCGACCATGACCGATGCCATTGTCGTGGCGGTGATGCCGGCACTGGCAGAGAGCCAGCCGACGAGAGGCGAGACCGCGCCTGCCACACCGAAGTTCACGGCGCCGAGGATGGATGCTGCCGTCCCCGCCGCCTTGCCGTGGCGATCGAGCGCGAGCACCTGCACACACGGGAAGCCGAAGCCGACCGACGTGATGAACAGGAAGAGGGGAACCATCGTTCCCCACAGGCCGAGACCCAAGCTGTCGGCGAGGATGATGGCAGAACCGAACACGACGGTGCCGGCCGTCGAGAACGCCAGCACCCACTGGGGGCCGAACCGGGCAGCCAGCCGCGAGGCCATCTGCACACCGAAGACGATGCCCAGGGAGTTCACGGCGAACAGCAGACCGTATGCCTGCGGATCGAACCCGTAGCCCTCCTGAAAGAGGAAGGGCGAGGCCGACAGGTATGAGAACAGGCCGCTGAAGTTCATCCCGCCGATCACCAGAACGCCCAGGAACACGCGGTCGCTGAGCACCGACCGGTAGCGCTGCCAGGTCGTGGTGCTCCCCTTGTCGTGCCGACGGGCCGGCGGCAGGGTCTCGGGGATGATGAAGATCGTGCTGACGAGCATCACCACGCCGTACACGGCGAGAACGACGAAGATCCCCTGCCACGGCATGACGATCAGAAGCGCCGAGCCGATGAGAGGCGCAACGACCGGGGCAACACCGCTCACGAGTGCGAGTCGACTGAGCATCACGACCAGCCGCTTCCCGCCGAACAGGTCGCGCACGATCGCCATTGCAACCACGCCTCCCGCGGCAGCCCCCACTCCCATGAAGAACCGGGCGGCGCCGAGGGTGATGAGCGTCGGCGAGAGCGCTGCAGCTGCGCTGGCCAGCACATGCAGCACGGTCACGGCGATCAGCGGCATCCGTCGCCCGACTTTGTCGCTGAGCGGGCCTACGACCAGCTGCCCGACAGCGAAGCCGATCATCGTGCCCGTCAGGGTGAGTTGAATCGCCGCCGACGTCGTCTGGAAGTCGGCCTCGAGCACCGGGAAGGCCGGGAGGTAGAGGTCGATCGTGAACGGCCCGAGCGCCGTCAGCGCGCCGAGCAGGATGATGTACAGCACGCGGCGCCGCGTGGGGATGGCATCGCCGGGGTGCAGCATGACCGGCGCTGTTGCCGGGTTGGCTCCAAGGGTGCGGATCGCACCGGTCGCCGAACGAAGCCGCACCGATCCGGTCGGGGTGAGCTCCGGCCGGTCAGCAGCAGACGCGTCCGCGGGTGTTACGGGAATGGAGGCAGTGTCGAGCACGGGTTCCGTTCAGGGGGAGGTTGCGCGGGATCGGAGGACCCACGCCCCCGATCGGCGTCGAATCGATTCGACTCCATGATAACGGATGCTCGACACGGCGGCATCAGAAAGCGAAGGGGCGCCCCTCCCCGGGACGCCCCTTCGAGCTTCATCCTTCTGCGATCAGCCCTTCGTCGAGCCTGCGAGCAGACCTCGTACAAAGTAGCGCTGGAGCGAGAAGAACACGATCAGCGGAACGATGATCGCGACGAACGCACCCGCTGTCAGCAGCTGCCACTCGTTGCCACGCGTTCCCGTGATCTCCGCCAACAGCTTGGTGATCGGCGCCACCGGCCCGTCGGCGAAGATCAAGGCCACGAGCAGGTCGTTCCAGACCCACAGGAACTGGAAGATCGCGAACGACGCGAGAGCGGGCATCGTCAGGGGCAGCACAATGCGGAAGAAGATCTGCCCGCGGGATGCCCCGTCGACGCGTGCCGCCTCGATGATGTCGGCCGGGATCTGCGACATGAAGTTGTGCAGCAGGTAGATCGCCAGCGGCAGAGCGAACATCGAGTGGGCGATCCAGACCTGCGCGTACCCACCCGACACTCCGAGCGGCCCCGTGATCTGCACCCCGAAGATGTTCAGACCACGAGAGAACGAGCTCAGCAGCGGGATCAGCGCCATCTGGATCGGCACGATCTGCAGCGCGAACACGAAGATGAACAGCCAGTCGCGCCCCTTGAAGTCGATCCACGAGAACGCGTAGGCCGCGAACGCCGCGATCGTCAGCGGCACGATGGTCGCGGGGATCGTGATGGCGATCGAGTTGATGAAGGCCTCGGCCATCGTCAGCTGCGTGTTACCTGCCTGCAGAACCTGGATGTAGTTCTCCAGCGTCACCTGCGGGTCGGCGAAGAACGTCCACCATCCGGTCGTTTTGATCTGCTGCTCAGGACGGAAGGACGAGATCAGCAGTCCGAAGGTCGGGATCGTCCACGCGAGCGCGATGATGATCGACGCGACGGTTGCCCACGGCTTGGAGAGCACGCGTCGAACACGGCCCGCGCGGCCCGAACCACCGTTCTGGTCCCGGCGCATCCCGCGCTCGAGTTCCTTCTCGGTCTCCTTGTCGATCGGGAGATCGATCGGCATAACCTCACTCATTGGATCGCTCCCTTCGGGAGATCTGCGCGCGAGGGCGCGCTAGATGCGTACCGCATGCTCATCGGATCTCCTTCTGCTTGCGGATCTGCCGGGCGTTATAGATCACGATCGGCAGCACCAGGAGGAACAGGATGACGGCGAACGCCGCACTGCGGCCCGCCTCGAACTTGGTGAACTGCGTGTACATCTCGTTCGCGATCACCGAGGTGCCGAAGTTACCGCCGGTCATCGTGCGCACGATGTCGAAGACCTTCAGCGAAGCGATCGAGATCGTCGTGAGGACCACGATGATCGCGGGACTGATCGCGGGAACCGTGACGTTGATGAAGCGCTGCCACGCGTTGGTTCCATCAAGCTGCGCGGCCTCAAGCTGTTCGGTCGGAACGCCCTTGATCGCCGCGGAAAGGATGACCATTGCGAAACCGGTCTGCACCCAGATGAGCACGACGATCAGGAACAGCGTGTTCCACGGCTCGTTGAGAAGCCACTGCACGGGGTCTCCCCCGAACCACACGACGATCTGGTTGAGAAGACCGATCTGGGTGAACTCGGGACCGCGATAGGCGTACACGAAGTTCCAGATGATGCTCGCACCGACGAACGAGATCGCCATCGGCATGAACACGAGAACCTTGTAGACCTTCTCACCGCGCGTCTTGTCGATGAAGACCGCATACGCAAGCCCGACGATCGTCGACACTGTCGGGGCAATGAGCACCCAGACGATGGTGTTCACGACGGTGCGGATTCCGTCTGGCTGGGTGAAGATCCAGACGAAGTTGTCGAGGCCGACGAATTGGTTTCCCGCTGCGTTCATGAACGAAGCGACAAAGGTCTGGATCGACGGGAGGATCAGACCGATCAGCAGCAACAGCGCCGCCGGGGTCATGAAGGCGATGAGCTGGATGAAATAGCCCTTGCCGTTTCGAGATCGGTAATCGATCACGAAGAACAGACCGCCGATGACAGCGGCGACGATCGCCGCCCACCAGACGGAGTTGAAGAGCAGAACCGTGGCGACCGGGATGAGCACACACATCGCGAGCCTGATCCAGGTATAGACGGGTCCCGAACGGGGAGCAATGTCGATGAGAAAGAGGATCAGGCCGATCACCACGAGGAATGCAACGACCACGACGATCGCTTGCAGAATCGGGTGCATTGTGCCGACCCAGTTGAAGAACGCGGTCACGTCGCTCCTTTCGAGTACGTCAGTGGACTCGCTCGAATCCTAGCCAGGAAGACGGCGGAGGGGCCGCCCCGCCTGAGCGAGGCGGCCCCTCCGTGATCACTGTCAGCTGGACGGCCAGCCGGCTTCGATCTGTGCGGTGACCTCGTCAACGGGGGTGCCGCTGATCCACGAGACCATGCCCTTCCAGAACGTCCCGGCGCCGACGGCGCTGGGCATCAGGTCGGATGCATCGAACCGGAACGTGGTGTTCGGGTCCTGAAGGATCTCGATCGCCTGCGTCAGGATGCCCGACGAAGCGTTGGCCGGGTCGAGGCCCGTGTTCGCCGAGATGACACCACCGAGCGAGACGCGGTTGTTCGCCCACTCCGGGCTCGAGAGGTACTCAAGCACGGCCTGCGTGTCGGACTCGTCGTTGAACGCGCCAACGATCTCGCCACCACCGGTGACTGCCGGCGCACCGGCGGTCTGACCGGGCATGATGAACGCCCAGACGTCGCCGTCCTCGGCGACAGTGCCGCCGGCGTCCTCGATGAATCCGGTGAAGAACGACGCCTGGTGGTGCAGTGCGCATTCACCCGAGACGAGGGCGGCAGCAGGGTCGCCGAACTCGGTCGAGTTGATGGACTGGACGTCACCGAAACCGGCATTGACGTACTCGGGGTTCAGCAGGTATTCACCGGTCGCGTCGAACGCGTCGATGATCGGCTGGTCGGTGAACTTCACCTCGTTGGCAACCCACTGGTCGTAGACCTCGGGACCCGAGTCGCGAAGCACCATGTCCTCGACCCAGTCGGTTCCCGGCCAGCCGGTCGCGTCGCCCGAGCCGAAGCCGGCACACCACGGGGCCTTGCCGGTGGTCGACTGGATGGTCTGCGTGACCTGCATGAGTTCGTCGAGTGTCGTCGGGACCTCAAGACCCCACTCCGCGAACTTGGCGGGCTGGTACCAGATGAAGCCCTTGACGGATGCCATCAGCGGCGCGCCGTACAGCGTGCCGTCGACGGTGCCGTAAGCAGCCCAGTCGTCCGACCAGTAGTCGGCGACGTTCTGCTGCACGGCCTCGGGAGCCGGAACCAGGTAGCCGCGCGACGCGAGGTCGGCGAGCAGACCGGGCTGCGGGAAGATCGCGATGTCGGGCGGGTTGCCACCCTGTGCGCGGATGCCGATCTGAGACTCGAACTCCTTGGAGGCCTCGTACTGGATGTCGATTCCCGACTCCTCTTCGAAGTCAGCCCACGACTCGTCCAGCAGTTCCGCCTCGGTGTCCGAGATCGTGCCGTAGATCGTGACGACGTTGTCGACGTCGCCGCCCCCACCGTCAGTGCTGCCGCCGCCGCTGTCACCGCTGCAGCCCGCGAGCGCGATGCCCGCGATGCCGGCGATCGCCACGGCGCCGAGCACCTTGTGACGCTGTGTCATGCCCATATGAATGACTCCTCCTCGTTGAGCGCAGACATGGTTCCTTCGTAAGAGCCTCTCCGGAACCGTTTCCATGACACCGTATCGCCCTCTTCTCCCGCGCACAACAGATGAACCATTACGAGCCGATAACTGCGCCTGGGAGCGCTCTTTTCGCTATCTGCATAGTGATCGACGACACTGCATTCACCTGGAACCGGTTCCCCTTTTCGCCTTTCGTCGTTTAGCCTGTCCCTACAAGAGATCGACGATCGATCGCGGGTGCGGTGTCGGGAACCGCAGAGAACCGCCGGAAGGTACAACGACGTGAGCGGCATCGAGGACGTGGCCCGCGCTGCGGGAGTCTCGAAGGCGACGGCAAGTCGCGCCCTCACCGGACACGGGTACGTCGCCGCAGCCACGCGAGAGCGGGTGACACGCGTCGCCCACGAAATGGGATACGTCCCCTCCTCGAGCGCTGCGAGCCTGGCCACCGGGCGCACGCGCAATATTGGCGTCGTCATGCCCTACCTCAACAGATGGTTCTTCGCCGAGGTTCTCGAAGGTATTCAAGAGGTGCTCCTCGAATCCGGGTACGACCTGACCCTCTACGACGCCAAGCCAGGCACCGAAGGGCGTAGGCGCGTGTTCGACGACTTCCTGGCCCGCAAGCGATTCGACGGACTGATAGCGGTCGGGCTTGAACCCGATCACCACGAGCTGGAGCGACTTGTCGCGATCGGCCGCCCCGTCGTGAGCGTCGTCGCAATGGGCGACAATGCGGGAGTCGTGCGGCTGGATGACGAGTCTGCCGCTCGACGTGCCACAGCGCACCTCATCGAACTCGGTCACACGAAGATCACCTTCCTTGGAGGCGTCTCGGTCTCCAGCGGTCCCCACGTCGATCGCGCGCGTCTGGCGGGATACCAGACGACGATGAGGGAGGCCGGCCTCGAGGTGACGCACGTGCGATCGGAGGTGAGTCTGCCGGGTGGGTACGCAGCGGCTGTCGACCTCCTCGGAGACCCCGATCGACGGCCCACGGCACTTCTGGCTACGTGCGACGAGGTCGCGATCGGGGCCATCATCGCGGCGCGCCGGCTCGGCATCCCGGTCCCGTCAGCACTCAGCGTCGTCGGTATCGACAATCACGAGTTCGCCGAGATGTTCTCACTCACCACGCTTGAGCAGTCGCCCCGCAGTCAGGGCGCACAGGGGGCCAGGATGCTGCTCGAGCAGCTCGATAATCCGGAGCAGGATCCCGCGGATGTCAGCATCCAGGCGCGCATGATTGTGCGCAACTCGACTGCCCCTCCCCCGGGAACCCCCTCGGTGACCGTGGGCGTCGGCGTCACATCCTGACCTCTCTCCCCCCGCGGGAAGGCGCCGAACCCACACCTTCGCCCTCCAACCCACCGGTTTCTTCGACCGAAAGGTGAGGGTTCGCGCTGATTCGTGTGGGTTCGCGCCAGGATCGGCCGCGAGGGCCCTCCCGCTACAGTGGTGCCGTGAGCGAGGCGACGACGGATGCCGGTGCTGTCACAACTCCCCCGAAGGGCGTGCGGCGGCCGGTGATCGTTTCGTTCGCCGTTGCTTTCGTCTACCTCACAGGCCTGCTCGGCATCCTGCTCGGCATCCTGGTGCTGCTCAGCCGCTACGACCAGACAGGCTCCGGCGATGTCCTCGCTGTGTCGCTCATCGGGGCTGCCATCATCCTCGTCGGGCTGTTGATCATCGGGATCGCTTCCGGCGTCGCGCGCGGCAGCGGCCTGTCTCGCATCGTCTTGACGGTGTACCTGGCGATCCAGGTGCCACTTCACGTCCTGGCCATCGCCGCCGCGGACTTCGACTGGATCGCCGCCGTTCAGCTCGCGCTCGAGCTGTTCACTCTCGTGGTGTTGTGGCTTCCGCCAACGAACCGCTTCTTCCGCGCCGCCGCGGCTGCCCGGCGCTGAGCCCCGCCGTCCTGGCAGCAGTATCACGCGCCACGAATCGGCGGTGGATGAACCGCACGATCTCGATACCACCGATGGTCGCCACGATCACGACGGTGAGCAGGTACGCGGCATCCTCACCCGGGTCGACAAGTTGGAAGAACTCCGTCGCGAGCGGCACCGAGAAGATCAGCACCAGGCCGATGAACATGGCACCGATCACGAGGCCCTTGTAGCGGTTGATCGGACGGGACAGCACGGTCAGAATCCAGATCCCGACGATCGCGAGCAGGATCGTCGCCCCAGTGCGCATCTGCTGTTCGTCGACGCCGAGCGATTGCGCGCCGAGGGTGTAGAGGGTGAGCCCTGCTCCCACGACGACGCCGGCGGGAATCGCGAAGCTGAGCGAGCGCCGCAGGAACCCCGGAATGTAGCGCTGCCGGTTGGGCATGAGGGCCAGGAAGAATGCCGGGATGCCGATGGTGAGTCCGTCGGTGATCGAGAGCTGCCGAGGCAGGAACGGGAACTGCAGCATCAGGATGCCGAACACGATCGACAGCACGAAGATGTAAGCCGTCTTGGTGAGGAACAGCATCGAGACGCGCTCGATGTTGGCGATCACCTGACGTCCTTCGGCGACGACGTCGGGGAGGTGCGAGAACTGCCCGTCCAGCAGCACGAGGCGCGCTACCGCCTTCGTGGCGGCTGCGCCCGAGTTCATCGCGATGCCGATGTCGGCTGTCTTGATCGCGAGCGCGTCGTTGACGCCGTCGCCGGTCATCGCCACGGTATGGCCACGCGATTGCAACGCAGTGACCATGCGCTTCTTCTGCTCCGGGGTGACGCGGCCGAACACGTGGTAGGTCTCGAGCACGTCTGCGAGCGCCTCGTCGTCCTCGGGTAGCTGCCGAGCATCGAACCCCTCCGGAGCGTCGACCCCGACCTCGCGCGCAATGGCAGCGACGGTGCGGGGGTTATCGCCCGAGATGACACGGATGCCGACCCCCTGCTCCCGGAAATACGCCAGCGTCTGCGCGGCATCCGGCCTCACCTGTTCGCGGAAGGTGAGCACGACGATCGGGACGAGATCGTCGGGGATGCGCTCGGCCTCGGCCTGCTCATCGGAGATCGGATGCGGCGAGTGGCCGAGCACGAGGGTGCGTCGTCCGGTCGCGGCAAGTTCGGCGACCAGGGACCCGAGCTCGGTTCCGTCCCCGGTCCCCTCCGGAAAGACCATTTCAGGAGCACCGAGAACCCAGGCACCCGACGGCCCGTCGCTGAACGATACTGCGCTCCATTTGCGTGCCGACGAGAACGGGATGACTGACCCGACGGCGACAGGAGCCTCGAGCGGGTAGGGGTCGCGCAGGCACCGCGCTGTGGCGTTGGCCGCCGGGTCAGCGCCGTACCAGGCCAGTGCCTCATCCCATCCGGGGGCCGCGGCATCGCCGACGGGATGAACGGCATCGAACTCGATCTCTCCGGCCGTGAGCGTGCCGGTCTTGTCGAGGCATACAACGTCTACGCGCGCCAGCCCTTCGACGGCGGGGAGTTCGTTGACGAGCACCTGGCGGGAGGCGAGCTTTGCGGCGCCGACCGCAAAGGCGATGCTCGTCATGAGGACGAGCCCGAGGGGAATCATCGCGGTCACGGCGGCGATCGTATTGACGGCTGCCTGAACCCAGTCGCCACTCTCCCAGGCGGCGACCCATCCGCCGAACACCATCATCTGGGCGTTCAGGACGAGAAGTGCCATGGGTCCGATAGCCCAGCCGACGACACGCAGCACAAGGTTGATCGACGAGCGCAGCTCGCTCGAGACGAGCGAGAACCGCTTGGCCTCAGCGGCGAATCGGTTGGCATACGAGTCGGCACCCACACGGATGACGCGCGCGAGCCCCTCTCCCGCGACGACGATCGAACCCGAAAGTGCCTCATCGCCGGGATGCTTGTCGACAGCATCTGACTCACCGGTGAGCATCGACTCGTCGACCTGCAATCCGCGGGCGGCAACTGCTTCGGCATCGGCTGCGATCTGATCGCCGGCGCGCAGCACCAGGATGTCATCGATCACGACATCGGTCGGGTGGATCTCAGCCTCGACACCGTCGCGCAGGACCCGAGCAGTCGGTGCGTTCAGCAGCGCCAGGCGATCGAGCGCCGCCTTGGCGCGGAACTCCTGCCACGCACCGATGATCGTGTTGGCCAGAGCGCTGAGGCCGAAGATCGCGTCCTGCCAGCGCCCGAGCAGCAGGAGAACGGCGAAACACGATCCAACGATCGCGTTGAAGATCGTGAACACATTGGCGCGGATGATGCTGCCGATGCTCCGGCTGGAGTCGGCCTGATACGCGTTGGTTCGGCCATCCGACACACGCTCGGCTACCTCGGCTGCCGTGAGTCCGGTGAGCTCACCATCGCCGGCCGGCTCAGGCCCTGGCTGCGTCGCCACGTCGGTACCGCTGGTCATGCGTTCACCCTAGCGGGCACCTTCTGGCGCTGACGGATGCCGAGATGCGCGAAGACCCCGGATGCCGAAGCATCCGAGGCCTTCGCGAGAAAGTCGCAGGGACTTACTTGAGGGTGACCGTGGCGCCTGCCTCTTCGAGAGCAGCCTTCGCCTTGTCTGCGGTCTCCTTGTTGGCGCCCTCGAGGACAGCCTTGGGAGCACCGTCGACGACGGCCTTGGCCTCGCCGAGGCCGAGCGAGGTGAGCTCGCGGACGACCTTGATGACCTGGATCTTCTTGTCGCCGGCGGCCTCGAGGATGACGTCGAACGCGTCCTTCTCTTCGGCCTCTTCGGCGGGGGCACCACCGGCGGGGGCGCCGGCGGCGGCAACCGCGACGGGCGCGGCGGCGGTGACGTCGAAGGTCTCCTCGAACGCCTTGACGAACTCGGAGAGCTCGATGAGGGTGAGCTCCTTGAACGCGTCGAGCAGCTCTTCAGTGCTGAGCTTTGCCATGATGATTCTCCTTGATGGGTGTGGTTATCGCCGGGGCCGACTCAGGCCGCGGACTCCTGCTTCTCACGCAGCGCGTCGACCGTGCGAACGGCCTTCGACGGCAGTGCGTTGAAGACGAATGCTGCCTTGGTCATCGAGGCCTTCATCGCGCCGGCGAGCTTCGCCAGCAGGACTTCACGGCTCTCGAGGTCGGCGAGCTTGTTTACCTCTTCTGCGCTCAGGGGGGAACCGTCGAAGTATCCGCCCTTGATCACCAGAAGAGGGTGTGCCTTGGCGAAGGCGCGCAGTCCCTTCGCGACGGTGACCGGGTCACCGTGCACGAATGCGATAGCCGAGGGTCCCTTGAGGTCCTCATCCATCGACGTGATCCCCGCGTTGTTCGCGGCGATCTTGGAGAGCGTGTTCTTCACCACGGCGTACTCGGCGTCCTGACGGATCGCGTTGCGGAGCTCCTTGAGCTCAGCAACCGTCAGGCCGCGGTACTCGGTGAGCAGAACGGCAGTCGAGTCCTCGAAGTTCTTCGTGAGCTCGGCAACCGTCGCTTCCTTCTGCGCCATGGCCACTCCTTGTGTCTTGTCCCCATTCCGCGGTGGCGGGACGGGAGCCTCGGACCCCCAAAAATGAGAAAAGCTCCGGCGCAAGCGCACGGAGCTTCGGCCCGGATGGGCGTTGTTCGTGACACCTGCGCAGGCCCCTGGCTACTCTCCCGGAAGAGAATTTCCAGCGCTTCGATCGACGTTCGCTTACGCGCACGCCGATGACCGGCGGTCTTCGGCTCCGACAAGTGTACGCTCCGGTCCCCACCCCAACAAATCGTCGCCGGGCCTCTCGCACATCTTCGCGTGTGAGGGCGGCCGAGGTCGCGACCCCGACGTAGGGTCAAGTGGTGACTCCCGAACTCCAAGCGCGCATCGTCGCCGACTCGCGAGACCGGGTCGCGTGGGTGCGGGCGCGTTCGCGGGGAATCACAGCAACGGATGTCGCGACGCTCACCTCTGAACGGGCCATTGCCCGCGCCGCCGACGCCAAGCTCATGGGCTCCGGGTTCTCGGGCAATGCCTATACGAACCACGGGCGGCTGCGCGAACCCGAAATCGCACGGTGGGTAGCCGCAACGCACGGCATCCAGCCCTCCTCGGCGCTCTTTCACGCCGAGATTGAGAAACGTCATCTCGCTACCCCCGACGGCGTGGTGGTCGACGCGCAGGGGCGCGTCATCCTCGCCGAGATCAAGACGACGAATAAGGAGTGGCGCAGCATCCCACGCTCCTACCTGCGCCAGGTCTGGTGGCAGCAACACGTCCTCGGTGCCGAGCGCACGCTGGTCGCATGGGAACAGCACGACGGTTTCGTCCCTGTCGGCGACGAGCCCCGGTGCGCGTGGGTTGATCGCGACGAGACGGAGATTGCCCGGCTTGTCGGCCTGGCGACGGCTCTCATCGATGAGCTGTACTTACGCACGCAGCGCACGAGATCACTGGCGGTCGCCTCGGTCGAGACCCGCGAGCCGTATCGCGCGCTCGCGTTGTCTGACTGATCAGCCACGGACTGCACCCCGCTCACCCCGCCGGACCCCGAGCCGAGGTTTCTTCGTCGACGCGCAGCCGCCAACTAATTGACTCCTGTCAACCAAATACTCTATAGTTGACATTTGTCAATGACTGCGCGATGACGAGCGCAGCCACTCCTCGTCGTCAAGAAGGCATCCCATGGCATCCGTTTCCCCTCCAGCTGCGGCCCTCACCGAATCCGGCATGACTCGCCGCCAGGTCCTCGAGGCCCTCTCGGGCCTGCTCCTGGGCATGTTCGTCTCGATGCTCGCCTCGACTGTCGTCTCCACCTCCCTGCCGGTGATCATCCACGACCTCGGCGGCGATCAGGCAGCGTTCACCTGGGTCGTGACAGCGACGCTTCTGACAACAGCGATCTCGACACCCGTCTGGGGCAAGCTCGCCGACCTCGTGAACCGCAAGCTGCTCTTCCAGCTCGCGATCGGCATCTTCGTCGTCGCAACCGCCGCGGCGGGATTCGCACCGAACACCGAGTGGCTGATCGCCATGCGCGCGGTGCAGGGCGTCGGCGCGGGAGGCCTAGCCGCACTCAGCCAGGTGATCATGGCCGACATCATCAGCCCCCGCGAGCGCGGTCGCTATATGGGCTTGTTCGGCGCCGTCATGGCGCTCGCTACCATCGGTGGCCCCCTTGTAGGCGGCGTCATCACCGACGGGATCGGGTGGCGCTGGAACTTCTATGTCGCCCTTCCCTTTGCCGTTGCGGCCCTGATCATCGTGCAGCGCACCCTCCACCTGAAGCCCCTCGCGGCACGGAAGGTCTCGATCGACTACCTCGGCATCGTCCTGCTCTCTGCCGCCGTCTCGCTGCTGCTGATCTGGGTGACAACCGCCGGCGACTCCTTCGACTGGTGGAGCGTGACGACCCTGCTGATGGTGGGCGGCGCTGTTCTCGCCGCAGTTCTGTTCATCGTGGTCGAGCTGCGCTCGCGCGAACCTCTCGTCCCGCTCTCGATGTTCCGGAGCCGCACATTCACACTCGCCGTGCTCGCCTCGATCGCCACCGGCATCGCCATGTTCGGGGCTTCGGTATTCCTCAGCCAGTACATGCAGCTGGCTCGAGGCGCCACACCCACGGAGGCCGGGCTGATGACGATCCCGATGATCGCCGGACTCCTGGTGGCATCCGTCGGAGTCGGCCAGCTGATCACCCGCTTCGGGCACTGGAAGCCCTACCTCATCGGGGGCAGCATCTCGCTGATCGCAGGGTCCGCCCTGTTGACGACGATCCACTACGACACGAACTTCGCCCTCGTGTCGCTGTACATGTTCCTGCTCGGCGCGGGCGTCGGGATGACGATGCAGAACCTCGTGCTCATCGTGCAGAACACGACCGAACCCACCAAGATCGGCGTGGCAAGTTCCGGCGTCACCTTCTTCCGAAGCCTCGGCGGCAGCGTCGGTGTTGCCGTCATGGGCGCAGCTCTTGCCGGCAGCGTCACCGACCTCTTGGGAGGACGCAAGGATGACGTCACCGCTGCGCTCGCAACCCTCGGCGACCAGGCGTCGACCTGGGCTTCGCAACTCCAGTCGGGGTCCCTCCCGCAGGTGTCTGCGATGCCCGAGGGCCTGCGCGTCATCTTCGAAGACGTCTATGCTCAAGGCATCTCACAGTCCTTCCTGATCCTCGTGCCGTTCGCGATCGTGAGCCTCATCGCCATCGCGTTCTTGCCGAACGTTCCCCTGACCCGGATGACGAACCGCGAGCGACTGGAAGCCGGTGAAGCCGACCTCGCTACCGTGTCTGTCGCCGAGGGCATGGAAACCCTCACCGCCACTGCCCAGCTCGGAGCGGATTCCGACAGTTCTCACCGCGCCAAGGCTGCTGGCGCGGCATCCACCCAGGAACCGCCGCGATGAGCGAGTCCGAGTCCCCCGAGGACCTCGACCCGGCGACCCGCGAGCACCGCGCGGCAGTGGACAGACTCGAGGGTGCGATCTCCGAGCTCATCTCGCGCATCCGAAAGTTCTATGCGCAGATCGCTGATGAGGTGAGCCCGGGAATGCTCCCCGGCACGTTCAAACTCCTCGCGACCATCGGCCGAATCGGACCCACGACGTCGTCGGCCCTCGCTCATCGACTGACCGCCGACAAGGGAATGATCAGTCGGCAGATCAGCGAGCTCGAAAGTCTTGGCTTCATCGAGCGGACGGCTGATCCGGACGACCGTCGTTCACGGTTGATCTCCCTCACCTCAGAGGGACGGAAGGAATTGGATGCCGCGCGAGCACCGTACGAACGGATGCTCTCCCACACGCTCGCAGAGTGGCCGACCGAGTCGATCGACGACCTGACCGACTTACTCACCGCCTTCGCGTCGGGCGATATCCCGAAACGCTGACGGGCCGGGTCTTATCGGCTCGGTGACAACGGCGTAACACGAGCGAGACAATCGGGGGGTTGACTGAGATCACCTCGCGGAGGGCGGGGTTTCACCTGGTCGTCATGTGCCACGTCGATGCCGATGTGCGCGGTCCGCTGGCGACGAATTCGCGGAAGGAGCGACCGATGCGATTCCGGCCGCTACGCCCATCCCCCGAAACCCGGGCATTCTCCACCGAACTCTCGCAGGTCCCCGAAGTGATGCGTGCGGTCACCGTCGCGCAGTGGGGCGCTCCCGGCGTCCTGACCGAGACCACCGTCCCGGTGCCCCACCCCGTCCTGAGCGAGGTGCTTGTGCGGGTGGTCGCCGCCGGTGTGAACCCGATCGATGCCAAGACGCGGGCCGGGAAGGGACTTGCTCCTGCCGTAGCCGAGCTTCCCGAGATCCTCGGCTTCGACTTCAGCGGCGTCGTCGTCGAGTCGCCGTTCGAGACCCATCCGTTCCCCGTCGGTACGGAAGTGTTCGGGATGGCCGGGTTCCCCCGGACGCCGGGAAGCTACGCCGAGTATGTCGTCGCACCCACCCTGTCGATCGCGCGCAAGCCAGCCTCCCTTTCGCATGTCGAAGCGGCGGGAGTGCCGGTGGCAGCGCTCACCGCCTGGGGGCTCGTGGTCGAGACCGCTCACGCTCACGAAGGACAGCGGATCCTCATCCACGCCGGAAGCGGTGGCGTCGGGCACTTCGCCGTGCAGTTCGCTGCGTACTTCGGCGCTCACGTGACAGCCACAGCCTCCGGAACCAACGCCCCGTGGCTTCGGGATCTCGGCGCCTCGGTCGTGATCGACCACACCTCGACGCGCTTCGAGGAGGTCGTGCACGACATGGACGTCGTCATCGACCTCGTGGGCAACGTCACCGACTCGATCGGCTCCCGCTCGCTGTCGGTGCTCCGGCCCGGCGGGATCTACATCCTCGTTCCCACCGGATCGTGGCCGGAGTATCGCGACGCTGCGGCGGCTGCAGGAGTCCGCGCGACCAGCTACAAGGTGATTCCGGAAGGCGCGACCCTTGCGACGATCGCCCGCCTGCTCGACTCACGATCGATTCAGGTGTACATCGATCACGTGCTGGACCTTGCGGAAGCGGCGAGGGCGCACACCGATATCGAGGGCGGGCACACACGCGGCAAGATCGTGCTGCGCGTCAGCGACGATTGAGGGCTCGCGCAGGTCGAAGCACGCGGCGTCCCTCCTCGACGATTTCGGTGGCCACGGCATCCAGAAGCCGCGAACGCAGATTCCACTGCTGCCAGTACAGCGGAACGTCGACGGGCGGACCTCCCAGGCGTACGAGCGCTCCGCGCTCGAGCTCAGCTGCCGACTGGAAGCCGGGCAGCAAGCCCCATCCGAGTCCCAACACAACTGCCTGCGCGAAGTCATGGGATGCCGGGACGTAGTGGCGCGGGGCTTCCGAAGCCGACACGCCCTTCTCCCGTAGCCACCGGTCCTGCAGATCATCGCGGCGATCGAACTGGACGACCGGGGCCGCAGCCAGTGCACGGGTGTCGCCGCGTGAGATGTTGAGGTAGCGGGCGACGAACTCGGGAGTGGCGACTGCCTCGTAGCGCATGACACCGAGCGCGGTAACGCGGCATCCGGCTACCGGCTCTGCACGGGACGTCACGGCGCCCATCACGGTGCCGCCCTCGAGGAGCGCAGCGGTGAAGTCCTGATCGTCGCGATGAAGGTCGAACACGATCGGATGCCGCGCACTCAGGCGGCCCAGTGGCGAGAGGAACCAGGTGGCGAGAGAGTCCGCGTTCACCGCGAGCGGCACAGAAACGGGTCCGTCGGCGGCTCCGTCTTCACCGATGCCGGCAAGGGCATCATGTTCGAGCACACGCGCCTGACGTGCGAGCCGGATGACAGCTTCCCCGGCAGCCGTCGGGCGCACGGGCTTCGAGCGCACCAGCAGCACCCGACCGAGCTGATCTTCGATCGCGCGGAGGCGTTGGCTCACGGCGCTCGGCGTGATCCGCATGCGCCGCGCCGCAGCCTCCAGAGTGCCCTCCTCGGCGATGATCGCGACGGTGTCGGCGAGGTCGAAGTCGATCTTCATATGAAGCGATGCTAATGCCCCGTGAGAATCCTGAGCTGGAGTGCATGTCTCGCGCCAGCTAGCGTCGAGGCGTGCTCCCTCCCCTCCTCGCCGGTCTCGGCCTCGGACTATCGCTCATCGTGGCCATCGGCGCACAGAACCTGTTCGTGCTTCGACAGGGAATCCGGCGCGAGCACGTACTGGCGGTTGTCGTGGTGTGCGCCGCATCCGACGCCATCCTCATCGTGCTCGGCGTCTCGGGTGTCGGGCTCGCACTGGCTGCACTGCCATGGCTGGTGACCGCCGTGCGGTGGGCGGGCGCGGCCTTCCTCGTGGGTTACGGCCTCCTCGCTGCCAGGCGCGCGTGGCGTCCCGCGGGCGCACTGACTGTGGACGACCCGCGCGATGACATCGCGGGTTCTGCTACCGAACGGCCCGTGCAGGTTCAGCCGACCACGACCGCGACACGGCTCTCCGCGACGGTTCTCACCGTCCTCGCGCTTACGTGGCTGAACCCCCACGTCTACCTCGATACGGTGTTTCTGCTCGGCGGTGTCGCCAACACCCACGGCGATGACCGGTGGCTCTTCGCGCTCGGCGCCGTGATGGCAAGCATCCTCTGGTTCAGCGCACTGGGGTTCGGAGCCCGCTATCTCGGTCGCTGGCTCGCGACGCCCCGAGCCTGGCGCATCCTCGACGCCATCATCGCGGTCGTGATGATCGTCCTCGGCGTGAGCCTCGTCGTCGGCGGATGAACGACAACGGCCCCCGCCGAAGCGGAGGCCGTCGTCGTATCAGATCGTTGCTCAGGCGATGCTGTTCACGTCCAGCGGGATGCCGGGACCGAACGTCGTCGAGACTGCACCCTTCTGGATGTAGCGGCCCTTCGAGCTCGAGGGCTTCAGGCGAACGATCTCGTCGAGCGCAGCCTTGAGGTTCTCATCGAGCTGCTCGGCCGAGAACGATGCCTTGCCGACGACGAAGTGCACATTGGCGTGCTTGTCGACACGGAACTCGATCTTTCCGCCCTTGATCTCCTCGACCGCCTTGGCGGGGTTGGGGGTCACGGTGCCGGTCTTGGGGTTGGGCATGAGGCCTCGGGGACCGAGGACCTTACCCAGACGCCCGACCTGGCCCATCAGTTCCGGGGTCGACACTGCAGCGTCGAACGCGGTGTAGCCGCCGGCGACCTTCTCGATCAGCTCGGCGCCGCCGACCTCGTCAGCGCCAGCGGCGATCGCCGCTTCGGCGGCAGGACCGGTCGCGAACACGATGACGCGCGCAGTCTTGCCGGTACCGTGGGGCAGGATGACGGTGCCGCGCACCATCTGGTCTGCCTTGCGCGGGTCGACCGAGAGCTTGAGGGCGACCTCGACGGTGGAGTCGAACTTCTTCGAGCCCGTCTCCTTCGCCAAGTTCACAGCCTCGCTGGGTGAATAGAACTTGCCGGCCTCGATCTTCGCGGCGGCTTCGTTGTATGCCTTGGACTTGGTAGCCATTGTCGTTATCCCCCTCAGTCCTCGACCGTGATGCCCATGGAACGGGCGGTGCCGGCGATGATCAGCGAGGCGGCCTCGATGTCATTCGCGTTCAGGTCGGGCATCTTCGTCTCGGCGATCTGACGCACCTGGTCCTTGGTGAGCTTGCCCACCTTGGCCGTGTGCGGCGTCTTCGAGCCCTTCTGCACGCCCGCAGCCTTCTTGATCAGCTCGGCTGCCGGCGGGGTCTTCAGGATGAACGTGAAGCTGCGGTCCTCGTAGACGGTGATCTCGACGGGGATGACGTTGCCGCGCTGCGACTCGGTCGCGGCGTTGTACGCCTTGCAGAACTCCATGATGTTGACGCCGTGCTGACCGAGCGCAGGCCCGATCGGCGGCGCCGGGTTGGCTGCACCGGCGTTGATCTGAAGCTTGATCAGGCCGGTCACCTTCTTCTTCGGTGCCATTCTTCTTTCCTTTCATCGAGCGGACGCCATCGGCATCCTCTCTCCCGCAGCCCGGCCGTTCCGGGAGCGGTGGTCTGTATCGCGCTGGAGCGCGGTTGCGTTACTGCTTGGTGACCTGGTCGAAGCTGAGCTCGACCGGGGTCTCGCGCTCGAAGAGCGACACGAGCACCGTGAGCTTGCCGCTCTCGGGCTTGATCTCGCTGATCGAGCCCGGCAGGCCCGCGAAGGAGCCTTCCTTGATCGTGATGGTCTCACCGATCTCGAAGTCGACTTCGGTGACGACGCTGCGCGCCACGGGCTGACCCTTGGCTCCACTCGCGCCGCCCTTGGCCGGAGCAGTCTCCTTGACCTCGACGAGCGACTTCAGCATCGTGAAGGCCTCTTCGAAACGGAGCGGCGTCGGGTTGTGCGCGTTGCCGACGAACCCGGTGACACCGGGAGTGTGGCGAACAACCGACCAGGTGTCTTCGTTCAGTTCCATGCGCACGAGCACGTAGCCGGGGATGCGCACGCGGGTGACCATCTTGCGCTGGCCGTTCTTGATCTCGACGACATCTTCCATCGGAACTTCGATCTGGTAGATGTCTTCTTCTACCTCGAGCGTGGACTTGCGCTGCTCGATGTTGGCCTTCACCTTGCGCTCGAAGCCGGCGTAGGAGTGAATGACGTACCACTTGCCCGGGAGGGACCGCAGTTCCGCGCGGAATGTCTCGTACGGGTCTTCCTCGGCCTCGTCCCCGTCGGCCACGTCAGCCTCGTCGACGTCGTCACCGAGCTCGTGACCGTCGTAAGGCGTGACCTCTTCGGCGGCGTGGGCAGCGCGCTCGGCTTCTTCTTCGGCGAGGTCGTCGGTCAGAACCTCGGCAGCGGCTTCAGCCTCTGCTGCCTCGTCGATCTCGAGTGCATCGTTCACGATCGCATCAGCCTCCGGGTCGCTCACCTCGACGTCGTCGTCATCCGAGTAGTCCGCGTCGTCGTCCTCATCCTCGATGTGGATGGCGACGTGCTCGGCCGCATCGCTCTGGTGCTCTTCGCGCGCGAGCTCGTTGCCCTCCTGGGCCTCGTCCTCCTCGGAGGACTGCTCGGCCGAGGGCGCCCAGTCGGCGTCGTCGAGAAATCGTTCAGACACGTATTTCGTTCACTTCCATTTGATCGGGCGCGATGCAGCATCCTGCCTCGCACCGTGAGGACGAACAGATCAGGCGGGAACGCCGAAGACCTGCGTCGTCAGCCAGAGGAACACGTAGTCCATTCCCCACACGAGTGCCATCATGATGACGACGAACCCGAGCACGACTGCCGTGTACTTCAGGAGCTCCTGGCGCGTCGGGGTGACGACCTTGCGAAGCTCCGCAAAGACCTGACGGATGAACAGGGCGATCCGCGCGAAGACGTTCAGCTTCTTCTCGCGAGGAGCGCTGCCACTGGCAACGATCTCGCCCTTGGCGTCATCCTGGACCATGTATCCCACCTGGTTGCTTCTGTTGTGCCAGCTTGCGCTGACGCGCAGGGCGGACAGGAATCGAACCTGCAACCTGCGGTTTTGGAGACCGCTGCTCTGCCAATTGAGCTACCGCCCTAAAGGCCGGAAGGCCTTGAGGTGTCTGCAGTCTTCTGCCGCGACGTGAAAGGAGGGATGTGTCCCGATCGCGGGCACGGCGAAAGAATGCAGACTTCTACTGCAGGTCAAGTGTACGGCATGCCCTCACGGCGGGCGAACCGTCCCCGCGCCTTAGGGGGCCTCGAGGCACGGCGTGAACACGGCGATCACCAGAAGCGGAGACTCGTAGCTGACCGTGGCCACGATGCCGCTCTCGTCCACCCACGCGCCCTCGCGCCCCGCGAGTCCGTCGGCGTCGATCGTCGCCCACACCTCCGGGTCGATCGCCGCCGTCACGGCATCGACGAGTGCGTCCTCGGCGGCGTAGTCCGCCCCCACCGAGACAGAACCGACCGCGGCGAATGTGCGCTGGGTGCCGCGATCCTGCTCGCCGCAGGACTGCTCCTCCGGGCCCGTCGTTTCGAGAGTGCGGAGTGTTCCCTCCTCGACCGCTCCGGCAGCCTCCACCAGGGTGTCGAAGATGGCCGCGGCATCCGTCTCGAGCTCATCGAGATCGGGCCCAGCACACGCTGTCAGCAGCACGGATGCCGACACGAACGCGAGAGCGAGCATGATCGGTCTGCGCGCCCGCAGCATCCCTGTGCCCCCGTTCACGGACGCACCACCGCGCTGACTTCGAACTCCTCGGGCGTCGGAGCGCTCGTGCGCACCCCGAGCGCGGCGAGCTGGTCGACGAACCAGCCGTCGTGCCAGTCAGTGATGTCACACGGTGACGAGGAGCCATCGAAGGCGGACCGGTCAATGCCGTGTTGGTACACAGCTCGGCAGCTGGCATCCGTCTCCAGCGCCCACTCGTAATCGTCGTGCGACACCCCGGCGCGTTCGGCCGCGAGCAGGGCAGGGAAGGAGTTCTGGTACTGGTACCAGTGCATCGCCTCGTGCACGAAGATCGGCCAGGCGAGGCGCTCGATTCCCGGCTCCCACGCGACGAACAGCCAGTCGGGGTAGCCGGTCTGGTAGCAGCCACCGACCACGAGGAAGCGTGGACGGTCCTCCTGTCCGGCGTAGCCACAGTTCTCGGGACCGGCATCGAAGATCACCGTGACCTCGGTTGCTCCGATGGAGTCGAGGAAGGCGCGACCCTGCGGATCGTCGCCGGGGAAGACCTGGCCGCCCGGGTTGGGGGCCGCGGGCTGCGGAGCGGCATCCTGCTCGCGCCACTGCCGGATCCAGGCGGCGTCAGCCTCCCATGCCGCAGCAGCCTCCACGTACTGCCCGCGGGCGCGTCGGAGCTCGGCAGCGAACGCCTGATTCTCGGCGAACACGTCAGCGATGGCATCCGCCTGGGATGCCGTCACCACGGTGGGTCTGCGGTCTGCGGTCAGCCACTCCAGCCCGATGACGGCGGCGATTCCGAGCGCGACAGTGAGGACTCCGGCGAGTACCGGAATCCACAGCCGCGCGGGGGTCATCCCACCATGATCGGGCACGCAGCATCCCGGATGCCGAGCGCCGGGCTCAATAGTCGGCGATGCCGTAGCGGTCAGGCTCGGGCCCACGACGGAAACGCCGACCCGACATCGTCTCGGCGTGCACCCGGACGTAGTGGTACTTCAACGTCGGCACCCAGGGCCGAAGCGGAAGCTCGTCAGCAGCCTCGACCTCTTCCTCGGTCGCGAGCCGATGAGCCCGACCGCGCACGATCACGCTCCACGCGAGAGTGTCGGTGTAGTGATCGACCTCGAAGAGCACCTCGTCGTTGACGGTGAGTTCGACAAGCTTGCTGCCCTCGGCGGTGCGGAACACGATGGTGTCCTCATCCACGACGTAGTTGACCGGGAAGATGTCCAAGACATCTCCAACCCGGGTCACCAGGCGGCCGAGTTCTTCGCCAGCCAGAAGCTGCCAGCACTCCTCATCGCTGAGGGTGGCGACGACATCGTCCATCATCTCTTCCATGCCCTTATTGTGGGCGCACGTCTGGGGCGCCGCTAGGGACCCTTGGCCCTTGCGGCGCCCCAGATTGTGGGCTCAGGCGACGCGGATGAGCTTCTTGTTGACGAACTCGTCTGCGGCGAGCAGGCCCATCTCGCGCGAGGTGCCGGAGCGCTTGACGCCACCGAAGGGAAGCTCGGGGCTGTCGGCGAGCACGATGTTGACGTACACCATGCCAGCCTCGATGGCGTCGGCCACCCGCTCGGCCTGTGCGGGATCGGTCGTGAACACGTACGAGCCGAGCCCGTAGCTGGTCGCGTTCGCCACGGCGATGGCCTCGTCTTCGTCGGCGACGCGATAGACCACGCCCGCCGGCCCGAACAGCTCCTCGCGGTAGATGTCGTTGTCGGCTGTGACTCCAGTGAGCACCGTCGCGGGATAGAACGCCCCGTCTCGGGCACCGCCGAGCTCGACAGTGGCGCCCTGCGCGACGGCGCGGTTCACCTGCTCTTCGAGCCGCTCGGCTGCAGCAAGCGACGAGAGTGGACCGATCACCGTGTCGTCGGCGAAGGGGTCCCCGAGGGGGGCTGCAGCCATGGCCGCCACGAACTTCTCCACGAACGCGTCGTAGAGCTCATCGATGATGATGAAGCGCTTGGGGGCGTTGCAGGACTGGCCGTTGTTGTCGAGCCTGGCCTCGACCGCCATGTCCACCGTCGCATCGAGGTCGTCGGTGGAGAGCACGATGAACGGGTCGGAGCCACCGAGCTCGAGTGCGACCTTCTTGAGGTTGCGACCGGCCACCTCGGCGACAGCGGCACCCGCACGCTCCGAACCGGTCACTGAGACGCCCTGGACGCGAGGATCAGCGATCACTGTCGCAGCCTGCTCATTGGTCAGACGCACATCGACGTAGGCGCCCTCCGGGAACCCGGCATCCCGGTAGATCGCCGCGATCGCCGCCGCCGACTCGGGGCACTGGGGAGCATGCTTGAGCAGGATGGTGTTGCCGATGACCAGGTTCGGAGCGGCGAAACGTGCGACCTGGTAGTACGGGAAGTTCCACGGCATGATGCCCAACAGCACCCCCAGGGGCGAGCGACGGATGACGGCGGTTCCCTCGGCGAGGATGTCGAGAGGCGTGTCACCGGTGATCTTCTCGTAGTTGTCGGCGTAATACTCGGTGATGTCGGCGGCGAAGTCGACCTCGCCGAGAGCTGCCGACAGCGGCTTGCCCATCTCGCGGACGATGATCTCGGCAAGCTCATCTCGCCTCTCGCGGTGCAGCTGCGCCGCGCGCCGCACGAGCTCAGCGCGCTCGGCAGGAGCGGAGGTGCGGCCCCAGGTGCGGTAGGCATCGTCGGCTGCCGCAATCGCAGCTGTGGCCTCGGCATCCGTCATGGTGGGGTAGGTGGCAAGCGTCTCCCCGGTGGCGGGATTAACGACGGCGTAGATACTCATGGGTCCTCCTCGGTCGGCAGCGAGCGGTGGTCGGTTGGTCACGACGATGACAGGACGTGTGCCAACACGTCCAGTGCATCATCGAGCAGGTCATCGCCGATGACCAGGGGCGGCAGGAAGCGGATCACGTTCCCATACGTGCCGCAGGTGAGCATCAACACGCCCTGGTCGAGGGCGGCACGAACGACGCGGGACGTGAGAGCGGCATCCGGCTCACCCGTGGCGGGGTCGACGAACTCGACAGCGATCATCGCGCCCCTCCCTCGGATGTCGCCCAGACGCGGGTCGGATGCCTGAATGTCGCGCAAGCGCCGTTCGAGAACGTCGCCGATGTGCCGCGCCCGCGCCGACAGGTCCTCGGTCTCGTACACCTCGATGGCCGCGAGGGCCGCGGCGCACGCGACAGGGTTGCCACCGTAGGTGCCACCGAGTCCTCCGGTGTGCGAGGCATCCATGATCTCGGCTCGTCCCGTGACGGCGGCAAGCGGCAGCCCGCCGGCGATCCCCTTGGCCGTGGTGATCAGGTCGGGGACGATACCGAACAGGTCGCTGGCGAACATCGCACCGGTACGGGCGAAGCCGGTCTGGATCTCGTCGGCGATCAGGACGACCCCGTTGGCGTTCGCCCACTCCTGCAGGGCGGGTAGGAAGCCGTCGGCCGGGACGATGAATCCGCCCTCGCCCTGGATCGGCTCGATGATGATCGCCGCGACATCCGTGACTCCGACGTGCTTCTCGATGACGCCGATCGCACGCTTTGCTGCGGCGGCACCGTCGAGCCCGTCTCGGTAGGGGTAAGACATCGGCGCCCGGTAGATCTCTGGAGCGAAGGGGCCGAATCCGGCCTTGTAGGGCATGTGCTTGGCAGTGAGGGCCATCGTGAGGTTCGTGCGGCCGTGGTAGCCGTGATCAAAAGCGACGACAGCCTGCCGGCCGGTGTGTTTGCGTGCGATCTTCACCGCGTTCTCGACGGCCTCGGCACCCGAGTTGAACAGTGCAGTCTTCTTCTCGTGATCGCCCGGGGTGATGCGGTTCAGCGCCTCTGCCACCGCCACGTATGGCTCGTAGGGCGCCACCATGAAACACGTGTGGGTGAATTGGCCGACCTGCTGCTGCACTGCCGCGACCACGGCGGGGTGTGCATTGCCGATAGAGGTGACGGCGATGCCAGAACCGAGGTCCACGATCGAGTTGCCGTCGGCGTCCAGCAGGATGCCCCCGCCTGCAGCCACGATCGACAGCGGCGCCGTGTGCCCCACACCGGCCGACACTGCTGCAGCCTTGCGGGCCATCAGCTCCTGCGATCGCGGGCCCGGAATGGACGTGACCAGGCGTCGCTCCTGCGGGAGCGTGGGGCCGCCGAGCGGGACCGTGGGGCTATCGAGTTGGCTCATGTCGTGAGGATAGCTGGACGATCGATCGCGCGCGACCCGTCCGGCTCGAACGTCGGAATCCGTCGTCCTCAATCACTTACGCGACGGCTCCCGTCGTGGGAGAATCATCGCGTGATCAATGGTGGCGTGTCGTGGTGGTGGCGAGACATCGGCGGTACCCCGGCCCCTCGCGCGCCGCTCCCGGGTGACCTCACGCTGGACGTCTGCATCGTCGGCGCCGGGTACACCGGAATGTGGACGGCTTACTACCTCAAGCTGGCACAACCCGACCTGCGCGTCGGCGTCATCGAGCAGAGTTTCGCGGGCTTCGGAGCGTCAGGCCGTAACGGTGGCTGGCTGACCAACTCGGTTACGGGAGACCGCTCGCAGTACGTCGCCCGCCACGGGCGGGATGCCGCGATCGCGCAGCAACGAGCACTGAACGACACCGTGAGGGAGGTCATCGAGGTCACCCGCCGCGAAGGCATCGACGCCGACATCGTGGCGGGCGGCGAGCTCGAGATCGCCCGCACCCCCGCGCAACTCGCCCGCC
>CEPH01173121.1_pt1 | contig 38663 bp, 32 predicted proteins | sample 530571 | NCBI WGS metagenome assembly CEPH01 (sample SAMEA2620413, study PRJEB7988) | marine metagenome | biome: marine biome (ENVO:00000447); feature: surface water layer (ENVO:00002042); material: "saline water (ENVO:00002010), including plankton (ENVO:xxxxxxxx)" | depth 5 m | reverse complement strand
GATGCCCATGGGGTAGCCAATACGCTTAGCCGATCCAGACAAGGCAACTTCAGACCCGATGCAAGCCGGTCGGCCATATACCCACCCATGCTCAAAAATTTCCCAAAAAACTCTGAGTTTGAAGCCACTATTACTTTTACCGGAAGTGGCGCAGGAGGCTATCTTAGAAGTGTAACTCCGTCTTCAGACGCTGTAACAGTGCGCATGCACCACTCTTTTATAGAGCTACCAGACAATGGCTATAAGCCGCGTAAGGCAGACCCCCGTTCGGGCTATGGCACCATCCGATACATGGATTACGCCACCCCCATTCAGGAAAACATTGTCAAGCAGTTTACCCGAAGGCATCGATTGGCTAAGAAAAATCCAAAGGCCAAAGTAAGCGAGCCGGTAGAGCCTATTCGCTATTATGTAGACCGTGGCGCACCAGAGCCTATCAAGTCGGCTTTAATTGAAGGTGCCCGATGGTGGAACCAGGCTTTTGAAGCTGCCGGCTATAAAAATGCCTTTATCGTTGAAGAAATGCCTGAAGGAGCCGATCCGCTGGATGTACGCTACAATGTAATTCAATGGGTGCACCGCTCTACCAGAGGTTGGTCGTATGGTTCCTCGGTAACTGATCCCCGAACAGGCGAAATTATTAAGGGCCATGTAAGTCTTGGTTCGCTACGGGTGAGGCAGGATTTTCTGATTGCACAGGGACTTTTAACCCCCTACGAAAACGGCACTACTCCTGACCCACGACTACTGGAAATGGCCCTGGCAAGACTTCGCCAACTTTCAGCCCATGAAGTAGGCCATACCATAGGCTTAATGCACAACTATATTTCCAGCACCAATGGCCGTGCTTCGGTTATGGACTATCCACACCCACTCATTGAATTGCAGAAAGGGCAGATTTCGCTTAAAAATGCCTACGATGCAGGTATTGGCGAATGGGACAAAGCAGCGGTAACCTGGGGCTATCAGGACTTTCCAGACAATGTAGATGAAGACAAGGCGCTGGATCAGCTAATTGAAGATCAATTCAAAAAAGGCCTTCAGTTTATTACTGATTTTGATTCACGCCCCATTGGTAGCAGCCATCCAAGTTCTCACCTGTGGGATAATGGCAAAAGCTCTGTAGAAGAACTCAACCGTTTGTTAGAGGTTAGAAACCATGTACTTAAAAACTTCTCTGAAAAAAACATTCCTGTTGGAGCCCCATTGGCCACTTTAGAAGAGGTGCTTGTGCCCATGTACATGCTCCACCGATACCAACTGGAGGGTGCTGTGAAAGTTTTGGGAGGCACGTATTATAACTACAAACTCCGTGGAGACTCCCAGCCCCTGCCTTCAACCGTATCGAAAGAAGAGCAAGAGGCTGCCCTCAATGCACTTTTGCGGGTAGTGAGCCCGACCCAGTTGGCCTTCCCGGAACATATTCTGAAAATCATTCCTCCCCGACCTCCCGGTTTTGGCCGTTCTCGCGAAACCTTTAACGGACGTACGGGAATAGACTTTGACCCGGTTGCTCCCGGAGAAACTGTTGCCGGAGCTGTGATGAGTTACATTTTCAATGCTCAGCGCGCTACCCGACTGGCTCAGCAGAAGGCTATGAATCCTGAGCAAATTGGCTTAACCGATGTTATCAACACCATCTTTTCTTCTCTTTTTAACGTTACTTACGCCAACCCATACTATCTGCAGCTTAACCATGCAACGCAAAACCAAATGGTGGCTGCTTTGATGGATCTATACAAAAGTAACAGTGCCTCTACCCAAGCCCGGGCCGAAGCTCTCAATGGTTTGCTCAAAATCAAGCAATTTGCAGGCAACAATGCCAACGGCAGCGAAGCAAGCTCCAATGCTCACTACCGATATCTCAATCATTTGATAGAGCTGTTTATTATGAATCCGCAAGAGCTTGAAGTTCAAAATGCGCTTTCTCCGCCCGATGGCTCGCCCATTGGTATGGAAGCCGAAAGCTGGTGTAGCTTTAGCGATAATTAATTAACAGCATACAATATCCATCAACCTCAGGGGTTCTTTCATGTGAAATACCCTTGAGGTTGTTTTTTAAAGCCTTTCCAAGTCCGTGTTACCTTTGTTTACTTTGAATCGTCTTGCACAAGAATATAACCTATGAACAGCAGAAACATAATTGCCCTGGTATTGATTGTGGTATCGCTAATATGCCTTTATCCCGGGCTCACCTTGCCTATTATTAATATTAACATTGGGGCCAACATACCATTATTGGGTAAATTCGAACTGTACGACCGCACGCAAAGTGTAATTAGCGGCATTAAGCTACTCTATGAATACGACAATCATTTGGTTGCTTCACTCATCCTGTTTTTCTCGGTAATTGTACCAATTCTCAAGGCCGTTCTGTTGTTTATGGTATTGGCTTTCAGGCAATGGAAGTTGCGCCTGAGGGTCTATCAATTTGTGGCTTTAATTGGCAAATGGTCTATGGCCGATGTGTTTGTGGTGGGCGTGTTCCTGATGTACCTGGCCACTTCTTCTGAAGAAAACATTTCTTCCAGCATTTTAGACGGCTTTTACTATTTTACAGCCTACTGTATAATTTCCATAGCTGCCATTCAGGTAATGAGCCTCAAAGACATTACCTCTCAACCCGGCACAAAGTCGGCCGATCCTATTCAGTAATTAGGCCGGCTTGTTCCTAAAAATCAATTGACGCAGAGAGTTGTAGCCTTGAAAATTTAATCTGATCTTACCAAGAAACACAGGTTATGGATCAGTTGAAGGAACTACTGGCTTCTACCCCTTGGTGGGTATATATATTGCTGCTTTTGTTGATCGTGTTTGTGCGAGACATTCTTCAGAAGAAGCATACCATTAGTCACAATTTCCCCATTGTAGGGCACCTGAGGTATTTGCTGGAAAGAATTGGTCCAGAACTACGGCAGTATATTGTAGCCAATAACCGCGAAGAACTTCCCTTTAACCGAAGTCAGCGCTCATGGATTTACGCCAGTTCAAAGAAACAAAACAACTATCAAGGTTTTGGAACCGATCAAGACCAGAGCGCAGCAGGCTATGTATTTATTAACCCGGCCTTATTTCCTTACACTCCTAAGCCAGACCACCCCAACGTAATGCACAAAGATCTTGTGCCTTGTGCCAAACTTATGGGTGGGTACAATCAGCGCAAAAGACCTTTCAGACCCCGTTCCATTGTCAATATTTCTGCCATGAGTTTTGGTTCACTGTCGGCCAGGGCCATAGAGTCGCTCAACAGAGGCGCCTACGCTGCCGGAGCTTTTCATAACACAGGCGAAGGAGGCTACTCTCCCTATCATCAGAAGGGAGCCGATACTGTTTTGCAAATTGGTACCGGATACTTTGGGGTTCGCGATGAAAATGGAAACTTCGATCTAAACAAACTCATTGAACTGACCACGGCACATCCTCAAATCAGAGCCATTGAAATAAAACTATCGCAGGGAGCAAAACCGGGAAAGGGAGGTGTTCTTCCGGCTTCTAAAATAACTCGCGAAATAGCGGAAATCCGGCACATTCCCATGGGACAAGATGTGGTTTCTCCCTCCAATCACTCTGCCTTTAGCACGCCCGCGCAACTCTTGGATTTTATAGAATTGTTAGCCGCAGAAACCGGCCTTCCGGTGGGTTTCAAAGCCGCTGTTGGTAAGCTAGAACTTTGGGAAGAGCTTACCGACCTGATGCTAGAGAAAAACATAGGCCCTGATTTTATTGCCATAGATGGTGGCGAAGGAGGCACGGGAGCAGCTCCCCCATCTTTTGCCAACCATGTAGCACTGCCTTTTGTATTTGCCTTTGCGGCCGTTTACAAAATTTTTCAGAAGAAAGGACTCACCAACCGGGTGGTATTTATTGCTTCCGGTAAATTAGGGTTTCCCTCCAATGCACTCATGGCCTTTGCTATGGGGGCCGACCTTATAAATGTGGCCAGAGAGGCCATGATGTCGGTAGGCTGTATTCAGGCGCAATCCTGCCACACCAATACCTGTCCTGCAGGAGTAGCTACTCAAAACAAGTGGCTGCAAAGTGGTATAGATGTTAAGGATAAATCGGCCAGATCTGCTCAATACCTTAAAACCCTTCGAAAAGAAATTTTAGAAATTACCCATGCAGCCGGCTATGAACACCCTTGCCAAATGACAATGGACGATGTAGATGTGGGCATGGGAGATAACAACTATACTACAACACTTACACAGGCTTATAAATACCAAAAAGAACCGGTTCCATTTAGCGGGATGAACAGTCTTATCGAATGCCCACACCTTGGAGCCATCAAGACGGAAAACTAAGCACAGGGCTCTAAGCCCCGGCAATGCCAGGGTATAGAAAGGAGCCTACATACTCCAAATCAGAGACTTGTCGTAAAATTCAGGTTTCGAAGAACTTTCTTTTTAGCTATCTTCCATTCAACCAAAGAATTATGAAGAAGCTATTTTTACTAATTGGCACCTTATTTTTTGCCTGCTCTCCCAACACCGAAAAGTTCGATATTCTTATTCTTAATGGTTCTATATACGATGCCGAGAACCAAAGCTTTTATGAAGCAGACCTGGGGATTAAGGGCGATAAGATTGCGAAAATTGGAGATCTTAAAGACGCTGCAGCCCGCCAAACCATAGATGCTACAGGCCATGTAGTAAGCCCGGGATTTATTGATGTACACTCCCACATAGAAGCTATAATGCGCATGCCCGATGCAGAAAATTTTGTTCGGCAAGGCGTTACCACAGTGCTGGCCGGGCCTGACGGCCGGGGTCCCTCTCCTATGCAGCCCTTTCTTGATTCGTTGAGCACTTACAAACTTGGCCTTAATACGGCCTGGCTTGTGGGACATAATACCATACGAAGGAACATTATGGGTACGGAAAACCGCGCCCCTACCGAAGAGGAACTGGAAGACATGAAGAGTGCCGTAGCCGAGGCCATGCAAAGTGGGGCATACGGACTATCGACCGGACTTAAGTATGTGCCGGGTTCCTTCTCCAACATAGAAGAGGTAATAGCACTTTCCAAAGTAGCTGCCCAGCAAGGAGGCATATATACCTCTCACCTGCGAGAGGAAGGCCTGGGACTAATTGAGGGCGTTCAGGAAGCCATACAAATTGGTAAAGAAGCGGGAATTCCCATTGTGCTTACTCACCACAAAGCCATAGGCAAACCCATGTGGGGAGCCAGCACTAAAACACTGGCTATGGTAGACTCTGCCAGAAACCTTGGCATTGATGTAATGATGGACCAGTACCCTTACACAGCCAGTTCTACGGGGCTTTCGGTACTGATTCCTACTTGGGCCATGGCCGGTGGACAAGAGGAATTTAAAAAGCGAATCGATGACCCGGCTACCCGCAAAAAGATCAAAGAAGAGATTATGTTTAACATAGAGTACGATCGTGGCGGTGCTGACCTAGCAGTAGTTCAGTTTGCCAATGTAAGCTGGAAACCCGATTTAAATGGTAAAACCCTGAAAGACTGGGCCATTGAAAAAGGCCTAGAACCCACCTTTAGCAACGGAGCCGAACTGGTTATAGAAGGACAGTTGAACGGTGGGGCTTCATGTATATTCCATGCCATTGGCGAAGAAGATGTGAAGAGAATTATGCAGCACCCGCTGGCCATGGTTGCTAGCGATGGAGGCCTGGCAAAACCCGGACAGGGACACCCTCACCCAAGAAGTTACGGCACTTTTCCCAGGGTACTGGGGCATTATGTCAGAGATGAAAAAGTAATTTCTCTGGAACTGGCACTGGCCAAAATGACTTCACTGCCTGCGGACCGATTGGGATTAAGCGACCGAGGCTATATCAAAGTAGGTATGCTGGCAGACATCACCATTTTCGACCCGGAAACGGTAGATGAAGGAGGAACTTTTGAAGACCCGCATCACTACCCTGTGGGCATTCCTTATGTAATCGTCAATGGCACAATTACCGTAGACCAAGGTGAAATGACTGAAAATAGAGCTGGAAGGGTATTGAGGAAAAAGTAATTATCGAACCTCAGCAATGGAAAGCTTTGCCTGATCAAGTATGGAGACTCTAAGTGTCTTGATAATTTTATTGGTTTCAATATCCTTAATAAGCACTTGATTACGGTTAGAAACATATTCCCATTTGGCCTCATCCATATAATGAGCATCCGCAGGGTGCAGCACCAGGTAGTTTACTGTTCCATCGGCCCGGAAATCATAGACTTGTCTGAAGCGGCTCAAACCAAAGGTTTGAGAATCGCAACCTTTGTATATAGTCTGCCCCTCTTCGTAAGCATGGGTCCAGCAACCGACTAAATCTGGATTTTCCACCTCGCATGAAAAGGTCATCAGTCCTAAAGACATCAGCAAAATAAGCCCCCTCAACAAACCCATTTTCGATTCAAAGCTCATAAACATAAGGACACCCCTTCTCTTCAAAGAGTTGTAAATCAGTTGATCAGCTTTATTCATTTTCTATTCCTCATTTCACTCCATTCAAATTATCAGCTATCTTAAGAGAGTTATTCAACTCATTCAGACCGCATGAAAGCAAGATTTATCCTTTTCCTTTTCGGGTTATTCACCACTACCTTCTTATGCTCACAGTCCGTCTCAGAACAAGCACACACAAAACTTCAAGCCTTCGTGGAGAAGACGCAGGTTCCCGGACTAAGTGTTTCCATCAGTCAAAAAGGCGAACTGGTCTTTTCAAAGGGTTACGGATATACCGATCTCGAGAAGAAGACCCCGGTAGACCCGTCCAAAAGTATGTTCAGAATAGGCAGCGTTTCCAAAACATTGACTGCTGCTGGTTTGGCCAAACTCTATGAAGAGGACAAGGTAGATTTAGATGCCCCTATTGAGCGCTACGTACCCATTTGGCCCGATAAAGGAGCCACCATAAGTTTAAGACAATTGGCCGGACATTTAGCGGGCATCAGGCACTACAAAGGGCTGGAATTTTTAAGCAATGTACATTATGAAGAAGTGGTAGATGGTCTGGGCATATTTATCAACGATCCACTAATTAATACTCCGGGTACGGAATATGTCTATTCTTCCTACGGTTGGAACCTTATCTCGGTGGCCATGGAAAATGCAGCGGCTCCCGAAGCCGGCTTTCTGTCTGATGTAAGTTTTCTTTCCTACATGGAGTCGGAGGTATTTGCGCCTTTAGGCATGAACCATACCCAGCCAGACTATGCCAATCAGGACATACCCAACCGGGTGAGCTTCTATCAGTTTCAGGACGGAAAAGTGGTAGAAGCCCCAACAGTAGACAATAGCTACAAATGGGCCGGTGGCGGATTCATCGGCACCACAGAAGATCTATGCAAATTTGGGCAGGCTCACATGAAAGAAGGCTTTCTCAAAGCTGGTACTCTCAAAGAATGGATGACTTCACAAAAGACCATAGCGGGTAAAGAAACCGGCTACGGAATTGGGTGGCGAATTTTTGAACGCCCGAGCGGAAAAACCTTTTACGGACACAGTGGGGGTTCGGTAGGCGGCATCACCTACTTTCTCATTCACCAGCCAAGCGAAACAGTGCTGGCTATTACCGGCAATATGGATCCGCTCAACTACGGTGGGCTTCAGTTTGAATTGATGGAAATGTTCATAGATAACGCAAAGTAAAAATCGATCAGGCCATTTCACTCGATGACCTATTTTTCAGAATCTATCTGTCAGCGGCAAAGGATGGTTTTGGAAGCATACCGAAAATCCCTTTACGCCCTTTAATCCGGAACACCTTTTGCCGTAACACTCAACTATCTTTCAGCGAGGCTTCTTTTTTATTTCAAAATAAACTAATACATTAGTTCTGAAATTATTTTATTAGTTAATCAATCAACCCTATGAAAAAGTTATTACTACTAGCCTTAGCTGCGTTTGTCTTCTCCTGTTCAGACAGCGAATTATTTATAGAGCCTCAGGAAGATATCTCTGTAGCCTATTTAGAAGTAGAAAAGCCGGTAAGCATCGACCAGGTTTTTACAGTCGTTGATGAACAGCCCATTTACCCCGGAGGTATTGATGCCTGGCACAACCACCTTTTAACCAACCTTACATACCCCGAAAAGGCCAAAGAAAAAGGAGTGGAAGGGAATGTCTACCTAAGCTTTGTGGTAGATAAAACCGGTGAATTGCGTGATTTTAAGGTAATGAGAGGAATTGGAGCGGGCTGTGACGAAGAAGCATTGCGTGTGCTGATGGAATCAGAAAAATGGGTACCTGGCAAGCAACAAGGCGAGCCCGTAAGCGCTCGTATGCAATTACGCATTGCATTCAAGCTCTCGGAAGGAGACAAAGGTCCATCATCAATCAGTGTTGAAGAGGAAGAAGAAATTGTTGAGAACTAGGTTAGTCCTATCGATTATTCCGAAGTCACTTCCCATTGAGTCCAAACGGTCAAAAAACTTTCACTGTCAAAGCAAGCCTTATTATAGGGCTTGCTTTTTTATTCCTCTATAACTGTCAAAAAAGTGCAGTCACTGTTAACTATGGAAGTCTTATACCGGCTTACCACACCATACACATTCCGGCTTCATACCCTGGAGGAATTACAGCATGGAACAACTTTCTGAAGGAAAACATCAGATACCCCAAAACTCAGTTAAGAATAGAAGGAAAAGTATTGTTGAACGTGTCCATTGATTCTTCCGGAGAGGTAAGCCATGTTAAAGTAGTTCGGGGTTTGCACCCCTTATTAGATGCAGAAGCCAAGAGACTAGTGCTAAGTTCGGGTAAATGGAATCCGGCCACACGGAGAGGCAAGGCTGTCAATGATTCTATTGCTTTTTTCATTTATTTCAGAAATAACCAGATCTCACAATCAAACAGGAACTCTACTATTAGTCACCGTTCGTTGCTCATGCCAGGTTAGATTTACCAAGAACTTTTCGCCAAATTGAACTCATGAACTACGAGACTTTTAACCCCCATCCAGATTTAGAAGCGGTAGTCAAGTGTTATTGGACGTTGGAAGTCCCCAATGGTTCACAGGCACCCAAACAGCGTATTGTCCCCGATGGGTGCATTGAAATGTGTTTCATTCTTGGCGATGACATTAAAAGGTTTACTTCCGAAATGGCCTATGTTCTTCAGCCCAGGGCTATGGTCATTGGCCAGATAACCACGCCATATTATGTGCAGCCAACAGGCTATGTCAACTCATTTGCCATTCGCTTCTATCCATACGGCTTTGCTAATTTTATCCGAACCCCTATTCAGGAATTGGCTGACAAAGACACCCCTCTTCATGCTCTTTTCGATGAAGTCTCTATTGGTTCTCTTGAGCAGGACATAATAGAGGCTACTTCAACTAATGAGAGAATAGAAATAATCGAGCGCTTTCTCAAAAACAGGCTTAACGAATCTGCCGTGGTCGATCAGATTGTTAAGTCAACCATAGATGCCCTCTACAAAACAAAGGGTAAAGCATCTATTGGCACCATACTGAAAGAGGAACCGCACAAGAGGAGAAACCTTGAAAGGAATTTTTCCAGATTAGTGGGAATTAGCCCAAAGCAACTTGGGAAGATTATACGGCTGCAAGCTGCACTGCAGTCTCTTTTGAATAAAAAAAACGAAACACTGACCCAAATAGCCTATGAAAGTGAGTATTACGATCAGGCGCACTTTATCAAAGATTTCAAAGAGTTTACAGGCATAAATCCAAAGGAGTACCTGAATGATGAACAAATGATGCTTTCCTCATTGATTTACTCCGAAAGCTAGACCTGTCGCATTTTTACAATTCTGTATTTTAAAACTGACCTAACTAGCACCCACATTAAATAGTGTTGACCAATGAAATACCGTACCCTTAGCTCTGCCATTCTATTGGTTTTGGGGAGCATAATTATTTACTATGCCGAAAATCGTTTAAACTCTAATCAAATAATCCATCCACAAAACAAACCAGCCATGCAAAAATTTGTCTCTATTGTTGAAATTCCTGCCACCGATATATCGAGAGCCGTAAAGTTTTATCAATCCATACTAGACATACAAATTGAAAGCATAGAGATGCAGGGAACAGAGATGGGAATTTTTCCGGCTGACGGGCAGTCTGCATCGGTTGTAATCACCAAAGGCGAAGGCTATGAGCCATCTGCTACGGGTGTGCTTGTTTATTTGAATGGTGGTGAGGACTTAGAGCCGGTATTAAAAAAGATTGAGAAAAGTGGTGGACAAATATTACTGGCTAAAACCCTAATTGACGAAGAAAACGGGTATTTCGCTCTATTCCTCGATACGGAGGGAAACAAAATGGGCTTGCATTCTATGAATTAATCAACTTGGCCTTTGCAAGCATTACAAAGGCCAATTAATTTTGATCCTTCACTTCCTATAGAGCACCTGCCTAAGCTTTTACTCAGCCATTGATTTCCTTAGTTCACCAATTCCCCAATCATCCTGCCTTTGACCTCTCCTCTTCCATTTCTTTGAGCTTTCTGCGTAGAATTTTACCCACATTGCTCTTGGGCAATTCATCTACAAACTCAATGTATTTCGGTTTTTTATAGCCGGTAAGTTCTTCTTCACAATAAGTTCTTAGCTCTTCTTCCGTAAGGCTGGCATCGGATTTCACCACAAAGGCCTTTACACATTCAGTAGAACGCGCATCGGGCACCCCAATAACGGCCACTTCCAGTACTTTAGGGTGGTCTACAATCACATTCTCCACTTCATTGGGGTATACGTTGAAGCCGGAAACATTGATCATATCTTTCTTGCGGTCTACAATCTTGAAGAAGCCCTCTTCATCCATCAGCCCTATATCACCCGTGCGGAACCATCCGCCATCAAAGAAAACACCTTCATTGCTCTGGTTCCAATAGCCACTCATTACTTGTGGTCCCTTAATGCAAATCTCCCCTATTTCTCCCTGCGCCAGTTGTTGGCCTTCATCTGTAAATATAGCCAGTTGGGTAGAGGGCAATGGCAATCCGATGGTTCCCATCTTGTGTGTACCATCTAGTGGATTACAGCTGGCAACTGGCGAGGTTTCGCTCAGTCCATAACCTTCTACCAGATCCGAGCCGGTGGTTTCTTTCCACTTGCGGGCCACAAAATCCTGCACAGCCATGCCTCCGCCAATGGCTCCTTTCAAATGGCTCCAGTCTACCTCCTTTACATTCGGTTGGTTTAACAAACCATTAAACAGCGTATTTACTCCTGTAAAAAGGGTAAATGAATGCTTTTTAAGCTCCTTTATAAAACCGGGCATATCGCGCGGGTTGGTAATCAGCACATTTTTGGCTCCAATGTACATCATAAACGTACCGTTGACATTGAGGGCAAAAATGTGATAGAGCGGGATTGCGGTGATCATAACCTCCGTTTGCCCCTTTCTGAGCAATGGCCTGAACCACTCATTAATAATGAGAGTATGAGCCACTACATTATCATGGCTTAAAGTAGCTCCCTTAGAAACACCTGTGGTACCGCCTGTATATTGCAAAAAGGCCGTATCGGCTCCTGAAATATCTACTTTGGTGTATTTCATGCGAGCACCTTCTTTTAGCACTTTTTTAAAGGCCAATGCTTGGGGAATTGAGTAGGCAGGCACCATTTTCTTCACATGTTTCACCACCAGATTCACAAGAGTACCCTTAAAGCCGCCCAGCATATCGCCCAGCTCGGTAATAATGATGTGCTCTACCTTTATTTTTTTCAAAGCCTCTTCCAGGCTATGGGCAAAGTTGGCCACTATTACTACAGCCTTAACCTGAGCATCGCTAAACTGATGCTCCATTTCCCGATGGGTGTACAGAGGGTTCGTGTTTACCACAACACAGCCGGCCTTGAGAGCACCAATGAGCACTATGGGATATTGCAGGCAGTTGGGCATTTGAATGGCTATTCGATCTCCCTTCTTCATCCCCAGCTTATTCTGTAAATAAGCTGCAAAGAAGTCGGATTGCTGGTCTACCTCATGGTAGGTCAGCGATTTGCCCATATTTTCAAAGGCTTCTTTGCTCCCAAAGTTCTTGAAAGAGGTTTCTAAAAGCTGAATTAGGTTATCCGGCCTTTTGTCAGAAATATCTGCAGGAATTCCTTCAGGGTACCTTTTTACCCAAATGCGTTCACTCATGTAAATTCTAGATTTTGGCTATCTCCAAATATAAAAGAAATGGCAAGTCAATCGATTGCCAGACTCACATATTTGGATGCGTTTATGGTTTTGCTTTTAAATAACTATCCAACAGCAGTCTGGTTTGCGGATCGGACGGCTTTGGAGCAAAAACGGATATAATCTGAAAAGAAGAATCTAACAACAGGTATCGTGGAATGGTAATAACCTTGTAGTCCGCAAGATCTAACCGGTTGATAGCGTACTCGTTGTCTTTTTCTAATTGGTGTTTCTCCAGATACTGCTGCCATGCCTCCAAATCGGTATCTATAGAAACCGGAACGAAAGTTATCGGATCGTTGGCGTAGTCGTTTTTGAGTTCTTCAAAGGCCGGAAACTCTGCAATACAAGGCCCACACCAGGTAGCCCACAGGTCTACGTAAATCAGTTCACCTTTAAACGAACTCAGGTTTACCTGCTCTCCCAGAGCATTTGTCAATACCACATCGAAGGCCGGCTTACCAGGGTTCAAGGCCTCATAAGACTGCAACTTGGTTTGAATCATTGCTTTGTAGTCTTCGGCTATATTGGAAGCTAACAACTGATTGGTCTCCTGCTCCATTTCCTCGGTTAAACCTGCCAGTTCCAATTGGGTAGACCATGCACCCATTTTGTCATACTCAATCATGTAGGGGGTAAAGGTCAATTCTGCAAAAATGCCTACCTGCTGCAAAGCCGGATCAACGAGCTCCAGCAGCATGTCCCTAAAGTTGGGGTGCTTCATGTACTTGTCTTGCATAAGGCCAGCAGCCAATGAGTTTATTTCGTCTTTGAGGGGAACCAGTAGTTCTGCTTTTTTCTTTTCAGAGTACTCCCAAAAATCTTTGAACGAACCATATATGGGCATTGAAAGAATGGTATTGAGCTGATCCAGCGTTAACCGCATACTCTCCAGCTCCATAAATTCTTCCGTAGCTTCAAGTTCTTGCAGTGCTTTTCTTCTTTCTTCGGTTTTGGCTTTGGCCAATGCCCAAGTTTCAGACACATTGGCACTTTGGAGGTTTCGCCCACCTTCTAAATAAGAACCACTCTTAGGAAACGGCACACCGCTTAAATAGGCCTGCAGAGTAGCACTGGCTCCATTGAACACCGCTGCTTCCGGATCTCGATAATCTACTTCCAGATAAAGTTCATCACCAGGGCTAAGGTAAAGTTTGTTTCTACCTAAGGAAAAATAGCCCGGCTCATTAAGCTCAAAAGAAAGACTAAACTGCCCCTCTTCATTAGTATGTATAAGTTGATCGTTGCCCAAGCCAAAATCGGAGGCTAGGGATCGGTCATTTAAAATTTTGGAAGCATTGCCCCAGTTTACCAGTTTACCGGATAAGCGCACCCGACTGTCTATATTTTCGCTGTTTTGGCAAGAAATCGCCAGAAAAATTAAAGCCATCAAGGCCTGGGCAACCACTGTTTTTCTAAAAATTCGCATGCCTCAAAAGTAGTAAAAGCGATATAAAAGTCATGCCGCTCATAAAATGGCCCGGCTCTCTATTTAAGATCGGCTCAGGGAGGGGTTTTAAATACGGAAGATTTTGTTGAACTTAGAAAGTATAAACATCACACATCAGTATTATGGATAAACACATACCCCCCAGGTTAGATGTATTTCTAGACATTTCAACTTATCTCACCGGCTTCCCCCTAATCGATCTTCAGAGCACGGGCATGGCCGAGGTCTACTTCAATACTATTGTAGCCCATGTAAACCCGCAAACAATCGATCAATTCTATGATGCTTGCAAGTCCATTCTAAAGCTAAAAAGTACTGAAGCCATAAACGAGGCTATTGAGAAAGAGCTAATTCCTAATGGCAATTATGCCGGATTAGGCCAGAAGATTATTCTTATGTGGTATTTGGGTACCTGGGATGGCAATGTAATTTCAGCCCAGAGCTACACACAAAGTCTGGTGTGGGAGGTTGCCGAAACACATCCGCCAGGAGCCAAACAACCCGGCTACAATTCGTGGAGTGAGCCACCCATTAAAATTAACTGCTAAACACACACTATTATGGAAAACAACACCACTGAATACGATGTAGTTATCGTAGGGTCAGGGATTGGAGGCTCTATTGTGGCCAAAACCTTGTCACAAGCCGGTAAAAAAGTCTTACTTCTGGAAGCGGGACTGGAAGCAGGTATGAGTTTTCAGAAGAAAGAGGCCTTCGATAATTATATGGGCTACTTGAATACCTTTTACGAAAAGGCAGCAAAAGTTCCCAACTCCCCTTATCCCAATTTAAAAGATGCTCCATCGCCCGATGTACTGGATATAGAGCCAATTACTGCCTGCCAACCTTCTACCAAAGGATACCTTGTTCAGGCCGGCCCATTGCCCTTTGGCAGCGATGCCTGGCGGGGTCCCGGAGGAACCACCATGCACTGGCTGGGCTCTACACCGCGCATGTTGCCAAACGATTTCCGAATGAAAACACTCTACGGAGTGGGTGTCGATTGGCCCTTCGACTACAACACACTTAAGCCTTACTATGAGATGGCTGAATTTGAGATTGGTGTATCGGGCAGTGTTTCGGAACAAAAAGGGCCTGACGTAGATGTGGAAAGAGACTATGGTGAAAACTATCAGTTTCCCATGAAAAAAGTACCGCAAAGCTATTTGGACAAGCAAGTGATTGATAGTGTTCCTTCCGGTTTTAAAGTTTTCTTCAATGGCAAAGAGCATGAACTTCAATTTGTGAGTACTCCTCAGGGAAGAAACTCCATTCCGAATGCCGATTACCCTTATGCCGATATAGTTTGGAACAAAAGCAGTGGTAAGCTACAACTGCAGGCCGAAAAACGCTGGAATACTTTTACCAAAGCCTACGAACATGTAGAACAACGGCATGCCACATATAGCCCGGTTGGAGCCGTATGGGACGACCATCAAGGACACAGATGTGAGGGAAATGCAAGCTGCGTTCCCATTTGTCCGGTACAAGCCAAGTACAACGCCCTTAAAACCCTGCGCAAATCAGACCCAAAACATATCGCCATCCGCACCCGCTCAGTGGCCTCCAAAGTACTCACCAATGAAGAAACCGGTGAAGTCACTGGTATTGTATATAAAAAATATGAGAACCCATCTTCATCCGTATTCGAAAGTCATGTAGCCAAAGGCAAAATTTATGTATTAGCAGCCAATGCCATTGAAAACGCTAAACTCTTGCTCGCTTCCGGCATAGCCAACTCAAGCGACCAGGTGGGTAGAAATCTTATGGATCACATGGTAATGCTCACTTGGGGCTTGCTTCCCAAAAAGGCCTATCCGTTCAGAGGACCTGGTTCTACCACCAACATACCCACCATGCGCGATGGCGAGTTCCGCAAAGATCATGCAGCCTGCATCTCTCCTATCGACAACTGGGGCTGGGGCTGGCCCAAGTTTTCTCCTGGTTCCGATGTAGAAAATGCAGTGGCTCAAGGCATGTTTGGCGAAAGCCTGCGCAATCACATACACCACATGGTGCCAAGACAACTGTTATTGCACTTTGAGTGTGAACAAACTCCGGAGCCGGAAAACAGGGTAACCATCGACCCCAATTACCTGGATAATCTGGGTAATTACCGTCCGGTAATCCATTACAGTGCCTCGGACTACATGAAAAAGGCCTTTGCTGAATACAAGAAAGTGTCCGATCAGATTTTTAAAGCTGCGGGTGTTCAAGATTTTACCGAATACACAACCGACAATCCCGACCATGTAGAGTATCAGGGCAAAGTCTACAATTTTTGGGGTGCCGGTCATATTGTTGGTACTCACCGCATGGGCAACGATAGCAAAGATTCCGTAGTCAATGAAAATGGCCAAACCTGGGACCATAATAATTTATACCTGGTAGGATGTGGAAACATGCCCACTCTGGGAACCTCCAATCCAACACTCACCATGTCGGCTCTGGCCTTTAAAACCTCTGAAGCAATTCTTAACCACTTGAACAGCTAAATCATGAAACTCTCCTTTCGAAAAAAAGATAATCCAAAACGTCACCTGTTAATTCCTGAAGCTGATCAGTCACGCGGTGAAGACCAGCGTTTCGAACAGTCTATACTCTTAGAGGCTGCAGAACATGCTTCAGAAAAAAAATCTATTGAAGACCTTAAGGCCGATCTGCAAACAGCCATGGACCTGGAGCTTTCTACCATTCCCCCCTACTTATCGGCTCTTTACTCTATAAAAGAAGGTACAAACCTAGAGTCGGTAGAGATAATTAAAAGTGTGGTGATTGAAGAAATGCTTCATATGGTTATGGTAGCCAACCTGCTCAATGCGGTTGGTGGCACACCTAGCATAGGCACTTTTACTCCCAATTATCCATCACAACTGCCGGGAAATGTAATGCCTCAGCTCATCGTACCCCTGGCTCCATTTTCCATAGACTCTATCCGTACTTTCGAGAAAATTGAGCACCCCGAAGGCGCCTTGCAGTTTCTATCAGAGAAAGATAAGGAGCTGGCAAGAAACAGTGCAGACCCTAGCTTTACCGGCATTGGCGAATTTTACAAAGCCATTAAAGACACACTGATTAAACTGGAAAAAGAAGCTCAAAATAAAGGTGAAAGCATATTTACTCCCAACAGAAACCAGGTGAGCGATGAACAGTACTATGGTTCCGGAGGTAAAATAATTACTGTGAACAACCTGACAGACGCTATTCAGTTAATCGATGAAATAGTTGGGCAAGGCGAAGGTACATTAGGCACTATCTTCTCGCAGGAATACGACCCTAAAGACGATGATTACAAACTATTTGGCCCCGATGTTGAAGAGTATGCCCATTATTTCCGCTTTAAAGAAATAAGGTTTGGCAGATTCTATGCCGTTACCGATTCCGCTCACAGAGACAGCCCCAATAAAGGTCTGCCAACGGGCCAGCCCTTTAGGGTAGACTGGGGAGCCATGTATAACTTCAGGCCAAACCCTAAGCTTTCCGACTATGACAAAGGTTCGGCAGTTTATGAAAAATCATTGGAGTTTAGCAAAACTTACACGGCTCTTCTGAAAAACATCAATTTAGCCTGCAACGGACAACCCGACCAACTCATAAAAGGAGTGACACTCATGTATGATCTTAAATACAAAGCCATGGAGCTGATGAAAATACCACTAGATGACGGAAGGTACACGGCAGGGCCTTGCTTCGAAATTGTGGATTGCGACTAACCCAAGGCAAATCCACCTTTCAAAAGGGTAAAGATGCCCATCTGCTACCTGCAGAACTTCTAGGTATATCACCTTAAACCGGGCATCTTTTCTACGAAAGACTGACAAGAATTACTATTGGTAAATTTTAACTTGAAGCGGTTGGCTGACTTCCAAAAGCATGGCCTCTGTAACCAGCACATTAAAATGCTGTAGGAGAAGGATTACTCGTACCCACAAGCACGCCCTCATCCCCTCGTGAATCTCCGCTACGCTGCGATTTCGAACCGTTCGAATCCAGAGATTCATTACTTTATTCATGCTGTAGGAGAAGGATTCGAACCTTCACGGAGAGGTTAGGCCGATTGGCTTTATCCCAGAGTCTCCACCCTCGAGAAAGGAGGGCACGGCTGCCTGTTTCGTCATCCTACAGTGTAAAACATTCTTTTCTGTTACTATTCCGTTTGAATGTGATTCAAAGGTAGGTCAAAACTTCATTTGAATAAAATATCAATAACAAAACAAATCAATTATTACAGATTAATTAATAGAATGTATATTTGATTCAAAATTCAATAATTTAAGAAAGCTGATATGCCGGAAAATTACGAAATCGATAATGTAGACCTCAAAATACTGTCGCTGCTTCAAAACAACGCCAAGAAACCCTACACAGAAATTGCCAAATCGGCCTTCGTTTCTAGCGGAACAGTACATGTAAGAATGAATAAGCTCGAAAAGATGGGCGTAGTTAAAGGTGCTTCACTCGATCTTAACCTGAATAAACTGGGCTATACGGTCAGTAGTTTTTTGGGAGTATTCCTTTCTAAAAGTTCGCTTTACGACCGTGTGGCCAGTCAGCTAGTGAAAATTCCGGAAATTACATCTATTCACTACACCACAGGTAACTACAGTATGTTCATTAGAGTATATGCCAAGAATACAGACCATCTTAAAAACATACTGCATGATAAGATTCAGAAAGTAGATGGAATAGAGCGAACCGAAACCTTTGTAATTCTCGAAGAAACATTGAGCAGAAGTATACAGTTAGACGTCTGACGGTGATGCACTATTGACATCCTCTATAAAGTATTGGGAAATTTCTCTGTCAGGAAACCATTACTTCGGTGGATAGGTTGTAACTTTGTGTTTAAAACCAGTCTAAATAAGATTGTATGAGTGACGATAATCAAATCCTTGAAGAGTTTACCTCCAAAGAATACGAGTTCGGATGGACCGTGGATTTGGAGGCTGATGAAGCTCCAAAAGGGTTGAACGAAGATATAGTCCGTTTTATCTCTGCCAAGAAAGAAGAGCCTCAATGGCTATTGGAATGGCGACTCAAGGCTTTCCGGATTTGGCAAAAAATGGAAGAACCTGATTGGGCCAATGTAAAATACCCAAGGGTTGACTATCAGGATATCAAATACTATTCTGCGCCCAAACAAAAGAAAAAACCCAAATCGCTTGACGAGGTAGATCCGGAGCTTCTGGCTACTTTCGAGAAACTTGGTATTTCACTAACCGAGCAAAAGCGACTCACCGGTGTGGCCGTAGATGCAGTTATTGACTCCGTGTCGGTTGCCACTACCTTTAAAGAAACGCTTTCTGAGCTGGGCATTATTTTCTGCTCGTTTTCAGAAGCCGTTCAGGAACACCCGGAGCTCATTAAAAAGCACTTGGGTTCTGTTGTACCTCAGACCGACAACTATTTTGCAGCGCTTAACTCGGCTGTTTTTTCCGATGGCTCCTTCTGCTACATTCCGAAAGGCGTTCGCTGCCCAATGGAACTCTCTACTTACTTTAGAATTAATGCCGCCAATACTGGTCAGTTCGAAAGAACACTGATTGTTGCCGAAGAAGGTTCGTATGTAAGTTATCTGGAAGGTTGTACAGCCCCGATGCGCGATGAAAATCAATTGCATGCGGCCGTGGTAGAAATCAAAGCAGCCAAAGATGCCGAAGTAAAATACTCTACCGTGCAAAACTGGTACCCTGGCGATAAGAATGGCAAGGGTGGTATTTACAACTTTGTGACCAAAAGAGGGATTTGCGAAGGTGATAACTCCAAAATATCATGGACACAGGTAGAAACAGGCTCAGCCGTAACATGGAAATACCCTTCTTGTATACTAAAAGGAGATAACTCTCAGGGTGAGTTCTACTCTGTAGCTGTTACCAACAACTATCAGCAGGCAGACACCGGCACCAAAATGATTCATATTGGTAAAAACACCAAGTCTAGAATTGTTTCTAAAGGAATTTCGGCCGGGTTCTCGCAGAACAGCTACCGCGGACAAGTGCACGTAATGAAACGAGCCACCAATGCTCGGAACTTCTCTCAGTGCGACTCTTTGCTCATGGGCGATAAGTGTGGAGCCCACACCTTCCCCTACATAGATATAGAAAACAGTTCGGCCCAGGTTGAACATGAGGCCACAACCTCAAAAATTGGAGAAGATCAGATTTTCTATTGCCAACAAAGAGGTATTGATGAAGAGTCTGCCGTAGCCCTGATTGTGAACGGCTATGCCAAAGAGGTATTAAATAAATTGCCAATGGAGTTTGCCGTAGAAGCTCAGAAGTTGCTGGCACTAACCCTCGAAGGATCGGTAGGGTAACTCCTGGCTCGTGGTTTTTAATTCATAGTTTATTGTTCATAGACTCAATTGCATGGCTCTAATTAACAAAATAGAGGATTTGAAGGTCTGGCAGGAAGCCAGAGTTTTGGATAAGCTTGTTTTTGAGTTTCTATATAACAATTCATATTTAAAAGATTATGACTTAAAAAATCAGGTCAACTCAGCTTCAGGCTCAATAATGGATAATATTGCAGAAGGTTTTGGTAGAGGTGGAAACAAGGATTTTAGGCAGTTTTTGACCGTTGCCAGGGGATTTTGCGCTAAAGTCCGGTCACAAGTAATAAGGGCTACTGATAGAAATTATACTACCATTGACCAAAGTAATGAACTTCTAGAGAAGCTTGAGTTGGTTACTAAAACGATCAATGGGTTTATCAAATATTTAAACAACACAGACTTAAAAGGAAGTAAGTATAAAGTTGAGGAAGAAGCCTCTGGTTACGGTTTTGACCTTAAACTTTGAACTATAAACAGTGAACTAAATGCTTAGCATAAAAAACCTACAAGCTAAAATTGAGGAGAAGGAAATCCTGAGAGGCATCAATCTGGAGGTAAAAGCAGGTGAAGTACATGCCATTATGGGACCTAACGGGTCGGGTAAAAGTACGCTAGCCTCTGTATTGGCCGGAAGAGAAGATTATGAAGTAACCGGTGGAGAAGTAACGTTTGACGGAAAAGACCTGCTGGATATGGATGCCGATGAAAGGGCTAGAGAAGGTGTTTTTCTTGCGTTTCAGTATCCGGTAGAAATTCCGGGAGTGAGCACTACCAACTTCATGAAAACTGCCATCAATCAGGTGAGAGAACACAGAGGTGAAAAGCCACTGGATGCAGTTTCGTTCCTTAAGCTGATGAAGGAAAAAATGAAGCTTGTAGATATTGACCAGTCGCTATTGAGTAGATCGCTCAACGAAGGCTTTTCAGGAGGAGAAAAGAAACGCAACGAAATCTTCCAAATGGCCATGTTGGAGCCAAAACTCTCTATTCTGGACGAAACCGATTCAGGTCTCGACATTGATGCGCTGCGCATAGTTTCCAATGGAGTAAACGCCCTAAAGTCTAAAGACAATGCCACCATAGTAGTTACTCACTACCAAAGACTTCTGGACTACATTGTGCCAGACTTTGTGCATGTACTCTACAAAGGAAGAATCGTGAAATCTGGTGGCAAAGAGTTGGCACTCGAACTGGAAGAAAAAGGATACGACTGGATTAAAGAAGAAGCTGAAGCCGCAGTTTAAATATGAAGAAATTCGCAGGACAATCCATCATAGATAAACTCTCTGAAAGGTTTGAGGCATCACGGCCGCAGCTTACCAGCAACACGGCTATAGCCGAGATTCGCGAAAAAGCTCTCAACCATCTCGTTCAGAATGGGTTACCCCATGCCAAGGCAGAAGAGTATAAGTTTACCAACCTTACCAAGGCCCTGGAAAAGCACATTAACTTTTCCATGGAAGAAGAAAGTACAGAGGTAAACCAAGGGGATGTTGAAAAGTATAGAATCGAAGGCCTTGAGGCTTATTACATAACCTTCATAAACGGAAAGTTCTCAGAGCAGTTTTCCGATACAATTGAAGAGAATAGTATTTCATTCTCTACCCTTTCTAATGCTATTGCCAGCAATAGCGCATTGGCAGAAAAACACTTCGACAAACTTTCTAAGTGCACGGAAGACGCATTTGTAGCCATGAATGCAGTGCTGGCCAACGAGGGAGCTGTTATTGACATAAAGGCCAATGCAGTTATAGAGAAGCCCGTTTTTATTCAGTTCATAAATACGCGGTCGTCTGACGTTCAGGTCAAAAACCTGATTCGCGTTGGAGAAAATGCCCAGGTAACCATTATCGAAAAAGTGGATACCCTTGCAGCAGAGCCCGGTTTTAGCAACGTGGTGAATGAGATTGAGGTGGCTGCAGGTGCCAATGCCAAGTTCTACAAAATTGAGAACGATAGCCCTACCTCCTACCACATATCCAACATACATGTAACACAAGCCAAAGACAGCACATTTACGGTCAATACTATCGCCCTAAATGGTGCCATGGTTAGAAACAATCTGGACATTAAGCTTAATGCCGAAGGTTGTGAAGCCAATATGAACGGATTGTATCTGTTAGCCGGTAAAACCCATGTAGACAATCACACCACCGTTGATCATACCATGCCTAATGCGCTCTCCAACGAGCTGTACAAAGGCATTATGGACGATCAATCGAAAGGCGTTTTCAACGGAAAGATTTTTGTGAGAAAAGATGCACAAAAAACAAACGCCTTTCAGTCTAACAAAAACATACTCCTAACAGACGATGCTACGGTGAACACCAAACCACAGCTGGAAATATGGGCTGATGATGTAAAGTGTTCGCATGGATGTACTACAGGTCAATTAGATAAAGACGCCCTCTTTTACCTGATGGCCCGCGGTATTAAAAAAGACAGAGCCATGGCCATGCTCTTGCATGCCTTTGCCAGCGATGTTATAGAAAACCTTGAAATTGAGGCCATTCAGGCCTATGTAGAGGCAATCATTACCAGCAGATTAGAGAAATAATATGTCAGATACTTCAGTAGTATCAACGCAACTCGATATAGAAGCCATAAGAGCAGAGTTTCCCGTACTTCATCAACAAGTAAACGGAAAACCTCTGGTTTACTTCGATAATGCCGCAACCAACCAAAAACCTCTTCAGGTTATCAACGCGTTGAAGCATCATTACGAAGCAGATAATGCCAACATACACCGCGGCATACATACTTTGGCCGAGCGCTCTACAACGGCCTTTGAAGACACACGCAAAGCGGTGCAGGCTTTTATTAATGCCAATGAAGCCGAAGAAATTATTTTCACCAAAGGCACAACAGAATCCATCAACCTGGTGGCCTCATCGTGGGGTAGAAAGTTTCTCCAGAGTGGAGACGAAATCATAGTATCCGGACTAGAGCATCACTCCAATATTGTGCCCTGGCAGCTAATAGCCCAAGAAAAAGGAGCTAAAGTAAGAGCTATCCCTGTAATGGAAAATGGCGACCTAGATATAGCCGCCTTCAGTCAACTATTGTCTGACAAAACCAGGCTGGTAGCGGTGAACCACGCCTCCAATTCGTTGGGTACCATTAACCCGGTAAAACAAATTATTGAAATGGCTCATGCCCGGGGAGCAAAGGTGCTGATCGATGGTGCGCAGGCATCGTCTCACCTCCCCATAGATGTTCAGCAACTCAACGCTGACTTTTATGCCTTTTCGGCTCACAAAATGTATGGTCCCACAGGTGTCGGTATTCTCTATGGTAAACGGTCGTTGCTGGAGAAAATGCCTCCATATCAGGGAGGTGGTGAAATGATCAAAGAGGTTTCTTTCGAGAAGACCACTTTTAATGACATCCCGTACAAGTTCGAAGCCGGAACCCCCAACATTGCCGATGTAGTGGCCTTCAAAGCCGCTATCGATTTTATTAATCGTGTAGGTAAAGAGCATATAGCTCAGTACGAAGAACAACTGCTCACCTATGCTACCTCACAACTCAAAAATATTGAAGGGGTAAAAATTATTGGAGAAGCACTTCATAAAGTGAGTGTGGTATCTTTTGTGGTCGAAGGTATACACCATTTCGATCTGGGCATGTGGATGGACGCCAAAGGTGTTGCCGTACGTACGGGACACCACTGTACACAGCCTCTGATGGACAGATTCTGCATAGAAGGAACTACTAGAGCCTCTTTCTCCGTTTATAACACCATCGAAGAAATTGATGTATTCATTGGTGCCCTAAAGGACATAATCAAGAAACTGAAGCCATGAGTCAAAGTATTCAAGACATTCAGAACGAAATAATTGAAGAATTTTCCATGCTGGATGGAGACATGGAAATGACTATTGGCTATGTAATGGAGCTGGGTGAAACACTTGAGCCCCTGGAAGAAGAGAAGAAGACTGAAGAAAACATTGTGAAAGGCTGCCAGTCTAAAGTGTGGCTTGACGCGCAACTGCAAGGTGATAAAATTCATTTTAAGGCAGATTCCAATACAGCTATTACCAAGGGATTAGTTAGCATTTTGGTAAGAATACTTTCTGGCCGAAGCCCTAAAGAAATTGTGGATGCCGATTTGTTTTTTATCGATAAAGTGGGTCTGAACAGGTTTATTGGTACACAGCGCTCCAATGGTCTTGGGGCAATGATTAAGCAAATGAAGATTTATGGACTCGCGTTTGCAACGCAAGTAAAAAGTCAATAGTAAAAGCATCAAGTTCCAACAGGGATTAGATAAACACGCAGCATCTATGGATAAGCCATAGGATTTAGATATTGAGAGTGCTGAATTTTGCCTGTGGCATCTTGGGTTTTGTTCAAAGCTCGACAATTGACTGAGCCCATAAGGGCGATTCAAAACCACCTGATAAGAGCATCAGGCTCAATTAGTGCGAACTATATCAAGGTTAATGAAAAACTTGGAGACAAGAATTTCAAGTTTCGGTTAAAGATTGCGAGAAAGGAAGCCAAAGAAACTATTTATTAGCTGAATTGGGTTTCAACTCATAACGAGGTTAGACTTGAGAAGACAAGATTAAATCTTCTCAAAAAAGCAGAAGAACTTCAGCGAATTCTTTCTGCAACAAGCAACAAATTCTGAATTGGAATTTGACACATTGAAAATTACGAAGGAATGAGTGACGTAATAAAAGAAGGATTAAGAGATGAGGTTGTAGCAGCAATAAAGACTGTTTATGACCCTGAAATCCCTGTGGACGTATACGAACTGGGGTTGATCTATGAGATTAATGTATACCCGGTAAACAACGTCTACATATTGATGACGCTAACCTCTCCTTCCTGCCCTGCTGCAGAAGTATTGCCCGATGAGGTAAAGGAAAAGGTAAAAGCTATTGAAGGAGTAAATGAAGTTGAACTGGAACTCACCTTTGACCCTCCTTTCACTATGGACATGATGTCTGAAGCAGCAAAGCTGGAACTTGGCTTCATGTAGATTAGTTCAAAGTTTCTGGTTCAGGCCGCTTTACAATGAACTTTGAACAATGAACAAATAACTTAAAACATAGAACTTTAAAACTTATAGATATGTATCCAGAGCATTTATTGGTTCCATTTAGACAAGAGCTAACCGATGCAGGCTTTACCGAGCTAAAAACAGCAGAAGCTGTTGAAGAGCATTTCAAAGACCACAAAGGCACCACGCTCATCGTCATTAACTCAGTTTGTGGTTGTGCCGCAGGAACCGCCCGTCCGGGAGTAAAAATGGGCCTTAAGCTGGCCGATAAGAAGCCTGACCATTTAATGACCGTTTTTGCCGGAGGCGATATTGAAGCCACCGCTAAGGTTAGAGAATACCACTTACCTTATCCACCTTCTTCACCTTCAGTGGTGCTTTTCAAAGATGGTGAATTGGTACACATGGTAGAAAGACATCACATCGAAGGAAGGTCGGCCGAAGTTATAGGCAACCACCTGGCCGATGTATTCGAGGAATACTGCTAATTTATTTTCAAATTTTGTGCAGCCATCATTTTGCTGTTGGCATACAAAGTTTCGTTAAGCACTGGCAAAAAGCCTTGTTATTAACACTTCACCCCCATTTAGGGTATTGAACAGTTGCCAAAAGATGTTTAAAATTGAATCAACCTAAACATCTGAAGTAACTCAATCATTCAGAACAGAAAGAGGGCAATCTATAGATTGCCCTCTTTTTATTTCTATGCACCTTTATAAATACCAAGATTTAGGTATTTTTATTTATATTCAATTCAATCATCTTAAACTCCTGTATACACACACTACCCCTTCCCGGAGCGTATTTATTATACTTATTAAACAATGAGATTTAGATTACTTCTGGAAAGAACCAGCAAGCCAGGTTTTATACCTATCAACTACCAATACGAGCTGTCGGCAGCCATCTATAGGATTATAGATCAGGGCGACTCCAACTTTGCAAGATATCTGCATAACACCGGATATGTTGTAGACAATAAACCCTTTAGGCTTTTCACCTTTTCCAGGCTCAATTTTGAAGGCTATAAAATCCATAAAGAGAATGGCCGAATTCAACATGTTGGGCTAAATGCCACGCTGACTGTTTCTTTTTTAATTGATAAAGCAGCCGAAGAATTTATTAAAGGCGTATTCTTAAAGGCCAGCCTATATATAGGAGACAAAATATCAGGAGCACACTATACCATTCGACTGGTTGAAGCGCAAGCCCCAGCCTATTTCTCAGAAACCATGCATTACACCTGTATCTCTCCTGTACTATTGAAAAGAAAAAGGATTACTGGTGGAGAAGATTATCTGTCGCCTACCCACCAAGAGTTTACTAAAATACTAATCAGTAACCTGCTCAACAAAGCACGCGCATTCACCACCACGGTTAATACCAGCTTACTATGGGAAGACCATGCAGAAATTGCTTTCAAGACCAAAGGCGAAATCAAGAAAAACGGGGTAACACTCAAGGCCTTTACCCCAGAGGCGACCAAAATGATTGCTTATATCTTCGACTTTGAACTAACCATGCCTACCTACCTCCACGAAATTGGCTACCATGCCGGTTTTGGCCATTTAAATAGCCAAGGCTTTGGTTGTGTAGAGGTAAGGAACTTCTCTCAAACGCGTGAAGATAAAAACGACCAAAAGAGAATATGAAAATGAGAGATAATGAATATGTAAATTTTAAGGACACAAATGCTAGTTTCAGTCGGCCTGTAAAGCTAATAAGCATGTTTAGGCTTCTCCCTTTGAGTTTCTCTAAAAGCTCAGGCATCACCTTCAATTCTATTCCTCTTTCTTTTTCCACACTTAAACTTCCTTTAGTAAGGTCTGAATCCTTCTTTGGTATTAAATATATTATCCAATTTTCAAATCATAACAAACAATTCCATGAGTAAAAAACTAAATAATCAACCTCTATGGAGACAATAATTTTTAAAACTTACACTGGAAACGCAATGCTCAACAATGCACTAATGACCATTGAAGCATTAGCTGGGCTTAAAAGTGTTAATCAAATCACCCCAAAAGTATTATTGAGTTTATATGAAAAGTATGATTTAAAATCATTGAGTAAAAGAATGAAAAGCTACACAATGCTTTTCACCAAAAATGGCCCGTTGCATAATGATGCCAAAAATGGCTTGAAAATCTATGATGGATTAATGATATCCATTTTTGATAATGTTGAGATAGAGGGTAATTATAAATGCGAAGTATCCGGGTTGAAGTTTAATACTACTTTCGAAAGCCATTTCACAGGGGTTCTTAAAAATATTGGTTTGAATGAAAAGGAAATAGCTAAGAAAGATACCAGACTCAACAGAAATTGGTTTCCTCTTATCGGAGGTCTTGGATCAGATGCCCATGCTTTACCACAAGCAAAATTCACAATTCAAATTCATCCAATATGTGTTACGATAATGCAATTTCTTCCACTTTCAGCCTTACTCTATAAAAGAGGAATATTACTGGTCGATTCTTCAAATTTTGAATTCGCAAGAAGCTTTATCAAAGAAAACGTGAAGAATGTAATTGGGAGGATTGAAACAACCCCTTCCAATCGGCCAATTGAAAGTATAAGGGATTACGCAAAAGGGCATTTTTTACTAAGGGCCATCAGGATTTTAGAAGATAAAGAAATGGAGGATGAGCATTCCGACCTTAATCTTTGGAGCTTTTCCAATTCTGGTACAGGAGCAAGTTGTGAGATAGAGCGAGTACCTAATAGCCTAATCAAGAAGTTGATACGATTGAAACAGGATACCAGAATCAGTGGAGAGCTGAAATGGATCTTAGCTAATAGCGATAGAGCATATTGGTTCTTAGAATGCTTAGAAGAAAACAGGGAGTGGCTTGGGTTATATCCTTATGTTTCTGGCTCTGGAAAAAGGAAAGTTGAGTTTGATGGTGTTTCAGTTGAATTTATAGAAGCATATTTTAAAGAAATAGACAGTACTCAAAAGATTCAATATGCCAAGTATTTAGCTGGATTAATTGATAAATACAAAACTGATGCTTTTGATAAATATTTAGGAAAACGAGAAGCCTACAAAGAACCAGGGTTTAAAGAAGACTTATTTGTTGTACTGATAAAAGCAACAGAGAGAGGTGAATGGGATTTACGACATCATTTGCAAATTCTTGATGATGCAGAGCAAGTTCCTATTAGAAATAGTTTTTACAAAATACTCAAAATCACTCACTTCTACTATTATAAAAAGGTTTTCGCTTCTAAACTACCAACTCTTGATAATAATAAGTCTAATGCAGAAAAAGTCTGTGAATGGCTCATTGCATATATTCAGCAGGATACCAGAAGGGAGTCTATTGTGAAAGATTTACTAAGTAGTCAAAAGTATTTGGCGACTAATTATACCAATATTTTTTACCGTGCATCAGAAAAAGATGTATTGGATTTTGAAAGTATCTATTACGCATTATTTGGTAATTCTTACAGAAGTTTCAGAATAGGACTAAATGGTTTGCTGAGAATATTCTTTAGTCAACCAATCCAGGAAATATTTCCAATAAAAGCATTGGAAAAGCCTGAAAGTTGGGAGTTAACAGGCTCTACAAATAGCTGGCTAAAAAAAGTCAGAGGCTTTGCTGAAGATTATCAAACCTACTATTTCAACAAGTATGAAGACAGGGAAACTGGCGATAAACCAATTGATAAATTCTTAGGCTTAGTGAAATCCATTCCGAATGAAAATTCAAAATTCCTAATCTGGTTCTATGAAGCGATTGAGAATATTAACGAATTCTTGAAGACTTCAACAGATGATAATAACATTAGCGATAAATGGTCTGATGCTTTGCTTTATTCACCTGATGGTGAATATGCTCTTTTAGTTGCAAAATTTTCGATCAAATTCACTCTTTTGAAGCAGTGTCATCACTTTAATGAGTTGTATATCAATAACTAAATCAATTTTATAATGGCAAATCTTAAAAACATTGCAGGTGGACTTCTGATAGACGCATCCGCAGCATTTCTAAATGGTTTTGGCCTCAAAACTCAAGAGGATAAAAATGAAATTATTCCTAAAACTTTCAGAACAAAGGTTAATGGTCGATATGAACAAGTTCCGTATGTCTCGGCCCAAGCATGGCGAAGGTGGTTGAGAGACACCACAAATGAAGAAAATCAATGGGAGCCAAGTGAAATAGAAGCAATAGGCTTTAATGCGAAAGGATCGACCAATAAGGTTTCTAATAAACTGAACCCAATTGAATATGCTGAGGATGATATTTTTGGATATATGAAAGCAGGAGGTAAGGAGAAAAATGAGGAGGGAAAAGAAATAAAAGCTGAGAGCCTCCAACGAACTACTGCCTTCAAATCATCCATTTTAAAGGGCATTCCTAATATGTATGCTTTCACCACTGATGAAGGTACAGTATTTCCTAAAAATGGAACTCCCTTGAGATATTCTACTCAATTCTATTCTAGTCACTTAGAAGGCTTTTTTAATTTGGAATATTACAGGCTTGGTGTCTATGATAATCTTGGAAGTCACCAAGAGCTCTCTAAGGAATTTGTGGAAAGGTATAAAGACAAATTTGAAATATCTGATTTATCAAACCCTAAGCATAAACGTTATACCCTGAAAGATGCCGAGAAAAGACGGAAAAATCATGCTGCTGGTCTTTTGAAGGGACTGGCCTTTTTAAGGGGTGGTGCCAAGCAAGCTGCTTTTGGTTCGGATGTCACTCCAAAAGTTTTAATTCTTGCAGGAATGGAATCAGCCAATCCCGTTTTTAACAACTTATTTGTAGGTACTGGTGAAAGGCCAGCCTTGAATATCGACACAATTAAACAAATCCAGTCTGACTTCAAATCCAAACTTGCGACTGATATATACATTGGAATTCGATCTGGATATCTACAAAATGAAGGTGATGTAAAAGAGTTGGGTGAAGGCTTTACTATAGACTCTCCGCAGGGTGTAGTAAATAAGTTCATAGAAAGCCACTTGAAGAATGGATAAAGTTCTGGAGATTCATATGACTGGCTGGACAGCCACTCCCAGAATGCCCTTTGTCTTATCTGGTAATTCAGTCTGTATGTCTGTGCCATCATATTCATTACTGCTAGGGCTTATTGGATGCTGCTTGGGAAGAAATGTTGATTGCACGGAAGTGAAAATTGGTTTTCGGTATTCATTTGATTCGGTTGCAAAAGATTTAGAAACCCGTCAGCGTCTGGAATTTGATGGAAAGAAAGTGAAGCCGCATACTAAAGGATCGGATGCTTATTTGAGAGAGTTTCATTCATCGCCCAAGCTTACTCTATGGATTGATCGGTTGGATTGGGAACATTACTTTCTAAACCCGGTAGGTACTCCTTGTCTTGGGAGATCCCAAGATATTTTAAAAATAGAAAGGGTTTGTGTTAGACGAGTCAGGCAAGTTGATGAAGCGACCATTTCGGGTTGTATGATTCCATTCAACTCGGATTTAAAAGCTGGAGGGCAATTGGTGCAATTAGCGGAAGCATATCGAGAAAATGAAGAGGTAGGAGGAGGAAGGCTTGCCACCAAAACAGCAATATTTATGGCTATCCCGTCAGATAATGAGGTAATGATTAGAGTTCCTAATCTGCTTCAGATTGAAGGAGAGAATAAAGCATTTTACTTTCATCAATTTTCAGAATGAGCAATTTTTTTAGTGCGTTTTGGGCCAAAAGTGATGGAAAAACGACATTGGAGATGCACACCCGGCATGTAATACAAGCTGGCGAAAATTTAATCCAAAACTTACCTTTCTCAGATTATGAAAAGCACTATTGGAAAGAAAAACTTTTCCGGTGTGCTGTTTTGCATGATTTGGGCAAAATCCATTCTGAATTTCAAAGACGATTAGCTGGTGCTAAAAACACATCAATCAGACATGAAATCATTTCACTCTGGTTTTGTGAAAATTTCTTGGATATTCCTATCGATGAATTGTTTGCCATAGCCACTCACCATAAGGGAATAATGCGAAGTGATGGGGGGAATGGCAGGTTAGAAAAGGTTTCATTGGAATCTTACATGCAGTCGCATCTGGAAAGTGATAGAACTCTTTTATCTGTTGATACGCTCACCAAATGGCTACAATTGATGGGCTTGAAATTGGAAGTATCGAAAGGCTATCCGCATCCTCAAATTTCAAAGGACTTGATCAAGGTATTACATCAGCGTTATCAGGAAAGGGTAGTCAATGATATTGAGACCAGAAGGCAACTATCACTTACCAGAGCTTTGTTAATAGCTGCGGATCATATTGGGTCGGCAAGGTTGGAAAATGAGGTACCACGATATAGGCAATTAAGAATAAAGGACTTTCAACCAAAAGATAAAGAGGGGAATTATTTCCCATTTCGGAACTTTCAAAAGGATTTGCAAAGAGAAAAATCAGATGTGATACTGCATGCGCCTACAGGTGCTGGAAAAACTGAAGCAGCTTTAAGTTGGGTTTATTCCAATCAGTCCAACAATGCGCGTTTGTTTTACTTGCTACCCTATACAGCAAGTATCAATGCAATGGTTGTTCGATTGCAGGAGGTATTTGGAAAAGAATGCGTTACTGCCCAACACTCAAAGACCTTAGATTTTTTTTATGACCAATTATCCGAAGAAGCTTCTAACAATGAACCGATTGACTATGAACAGATAGAAAAGGAGGCCCGATCAAAAAAATCACTTTCGAGTGAATTGTTTTACCCTGTCAAGGTAGCCACCTTACATCAGATTTTGAAAACATCCTTAAAAGGAAAGGGCTGGGAATTAGCCCTTTATGATTATAAGAATGCTCTCTTTATTATTGATGAATTTCATACTTACAATGCGCTGCTAACCGGAATGCTACTGGCAAGTATTAAACTTTTTAGGAAGATGTTTAATGCCCGGTTCTTCTTTATGTCGGCTACCATTCCTGAGTTTATGCTGAAAAACATTATTGAGGTTGTGTTTGATGGTGATGAAAGTAAACTAAAAAGACCTAACCCCGCTATTGATAGTGACCAAGAGGTTTTAGATAGAAAAAGGCATATCCTGCATTGCCAGAAGAGACAATCGATTAAAGACAAAATTCATCTTATAGAGGAATACTTGCATGCTGGAAAAAGCGTGTTAGTTGTTGTCAATAATGTGAAAACGGCTCAGGGACTATTAAGGGAAATACTTATTGATTCTGATAAAGTAGCATTGCTACACAGTGGATTTCACAAAAGGGGTAGAATTGAAATTGAGAAAAGAATCACAAGTAAGGTTTCAGAAGAACGTCCTCAACTTTTGATCGCTACTCAAGCTGTAGAAGTTAGTCTGGACATAGACTATGACATAGCATTTATTGAAAATGCTCCGATAGATGCGCTAATACAGCGATTAGGGCGTGTAAATCGAGCTGGCAAGAAAGAATTGTCCTCCATTTACCTTTTTGAAGAAATCATCGGAAATACGAAATATTTCTATGATCAAGAAGTGCTTTCTGATACATGGAGAACTCTTTTAAACCTTGATGGACATGAGCTTTCAGAAAATGATCTGGTCTCAGCTTGTAATCAAGTTTATAAAAATGGCTACAACGATAATCAGAGGAGGGACTATGAACTTGGTTTGAGAAACTCGACAATAAATCAGTTTGAAACGGATTGGATTGCGGGAGACTGGGAAGACTGGATTGAAGATGTTTTAGAACAGAACAATCAAAAGGTAGAGGTTTTGTGCAAAAACTTGATTGATGAATTTGAAGCTTTACGTATTCAAAAAAGATATATTGAGGCTAATCAACTCTTAGTGCAGGTTTATCAATATGAATTAAAAACAACAAATCATTCAAAAGACTTGCGAAATAATTTAATTGTGGCGTTTGACTTTAAATATGAGGACAAAATTGGTTATGTTAAGGAAAGGGACTCTATTGATGAGAGACTGCTTTAAAAGTTATCTCTACCCTAAAAAAGCTAAACAAAACTCATTGACCTAATGTCTCACTATGACTATGAGCATCAGGTTCCCCAAACCAACAGATAACTATAAGGTTTTTTTGAATACACTCAGGCCATCAAAACTTTAAAACCTGATAATCTGATTGAAATAGCACCACCATGCCAGACCATAGAATACCATTAGAGCCAGAACGAGTTTACCATGTCTACACTCATGCCAATGGAAGCGAAGATCTGTTCCGTTCCGATGAAAACTATCGGTATTTTCTGGAAAAGTACGCCACATATATATACCCCATCGCTGAAACCTTTGCCTATTGCCTTATGCCCAATCATTTGCATTTGATGGTGCGAATAAGGGGAAGGGAGAGTTTATCATCCCTTCAAGGGTTCAAAACCCTTGAAGGGATGGAATTATCCAACACGATCAGCCGCCAATTCTCTCATTTGTTCAATGGCTATACCCAGGCCTACAACCGAATGTTCAATAGAAAAGGCAGTCTTTTTATCCCAAGGTTCCATCGAAAACTAATCGACTCCAATACTTATTTTTCCACCCTTATCGCCTACATACACAACAATCCGGTAAATCACGGTTTTGTTAACAGCGCTGCCGATTGGCCTCATAGCAGTTGGAAAATCTATACAGGCAGCAAACCAACCAAACTTGCCAAAACCGAAGGCCTAGGTTGGTTTGGCGGTCAACAAGAATTCCTCGAATTCCACCTAGGCGTAAGCAATCGAAACCTTCTAACCGACTTTGAATTCTAAGCCAGTAATGCCCATAACTGCCACACATATTGCGTACTTCCATACCTGCCAACGCAAGCTTTGGCTATTTCATCACGGCATACGCATGGAGCACAATTCAGAAATTGTGGCAGAGGGTAAGCTAATTGGCGAAAGCAGCTATCAGGATCGTGCCACCAAATACACAGAACTCGAAATAGATGGGGTAAAAATAGACCATTATGACCCCAAGAATAAGATCATACATGAGGTAAAAAAGTCCAATAAGGTAGAACAAGCCCACATAGCTCAGGTGAAGTACTATTTGTATGTGCTTCACAAAAATGGAATTCAAGGAGCCAGTGCCATAATTGAATATCCTAAGTCTCGACAAAGACAGACCGTTGAATGGGAGAATGGAGATGAAAATACCATCCACCAATGGCTCAGAGAAATTGATGTACTTTTGAACTCTGCGCTATGCCCTACCCTACTCAACAAGCCCATTTGCAAAAAATGCAGCTACCACGATTTCTGTTATATCAATGAACCCCTATGAAAAAAGCCTACTACCTGTTCAACCCTGGCAGGCTAAGCCGCAAAGACCATACGTTAAAATTTACTCCTGTGGACGAAAAGAGAAATGAAGGTACTCCAAAGTACATTCCTGTGGAAGCCGTATCTGAGCTTTATTGCTTCGGTAGTCTGGATGCCAACTCAGCCCTCTATAATTTTCTGGGTAAAGCTGGCATTAGCGTGCACTTTTTCGACTATTACGAACACTACACAGGCAGCTTTCAACCCAAAGAATATCTTTTGGCCGGAAAAGTACAGATTGCCCAAACACTGCATTATGCAGACCCGGAAAAACGGCTTTTACTGGCCAAAAAACTGGTAGAAGGAGCAGCCTTCAACATTTTAAAAAACCTCCGATATTACCTCAACAGGCAAAAAGATGTACACCAACAGATAGGCATGATCAATGCTTTGAGCGATAAAATTGGTTCTACCCAAAACATACCAGAGCTAATGGGTATAGAAGGTAATATCAGGCAAACCTATTATACAGCTTTTGACATTATTTTGAATGACCATGCCATGGAAGGTCGCAGCAAACAACCTCCTCTCAATGAGGTAAACGCATTGGTGTCGTTCGGCAACATGATGTGTTACACCCAATGCCTCGACCAAATTTACCATACCCAGCTCAACCCAACCATCAGTTTTTTGCATGAGCCTGGCTTTAGAAGATACTCCTTGGCGCTAGACATTGCGGAAATCTTCAAACCAATTTTGGTAGACAGGGTCATTTTTAGGGTACTGAACAAAAAGGAAATACAGTCGAAGGATTTCGACTTCCACATGAACAAAGTGCTGCTAAAGGAAGCAGGCAAAAAAACATTCATCAAAACATTCGAAGACCGCCTGAACGAAACCATTCACCACCGTACGCTTAAAAAGAATGTAAGTTACAAACACCTGGTAAAACTGGAATGCTACAAGCTTAGCAAACACATATTGGAAATAGAAAAGTACGAACCTTTTAAAATTTGGTGGTAAAATGTATGTGGTATTAGTATATGATATTGGTGAACGCAGGGTGGCCAAAATGCTCAAGCTTTGTAGGCAGTATTTGATATGGATACAGAACTCTGTTTTTGAGGGCGAGATTACCGAAGCAAAACTGAAGGAACTTATTTTTAAGGCCAAAAAAATCATGAAACCGGAAGAAGATAGTATCATAGTTTTCAAAAGTCGTGATGAAAAGTGGTTGGAAAAGGAAATCGTAGGTCATGAAAAAAATCGTCTGGATAACTTTATTTAAGGTTTAGGTTGTCGATGGGCCAACACCCTTCCCTTTGATTAGGCAGTACCTCCCCTAATACCCTCTAACCTTTGCCCAGACAGATAATTAGGGGGTTGTCGAAGCCCAGTCAAAAACAGGTTATTGCCGATCGACAATAGCCTAGCCAAAAAATCAACACATACACCCTTCCAAATAGTTTAAAAAGGTCTATTTTCGTTGTCGAACCCACGCCTTCTAATCGCACCAAGTAGGAATTGAAATATGAAACGAAGAGAGAACTAAAACAGGCGTAATGACTTCTAATCGCACCAAGTAGGAATTGAAATAAGTGGAAGCTCATTGTGAGGCTGATCAGGCGAAGCTTCTAATCGCACCAAGTAGGAATTGAAATAAACCAACTCCGTAAGGTTAAAACTAGCCAGACGCTCTTCTAATCGCACCAAGTAGGAATTGAAATATTTATATAGGAGTGATGAAGCGAAAGAAATTAAGGCTTCTAATCGCACCAAGTAGGAATTGAAATATGGTCAAGTTTCTCCGGACAAGGCATACAGGTGGCTTCTAATCGCACCAAGTAGGAATTGAAATACAGTGGGTGGAATCTGGCCGCAACTGTTGGTGGCCTTCTAATCGCACCAAGTAGGAATTGAAATAAATTAACTGCGCCTTTATATACGCATTTACTCGAGGCTTCTAATCGCACCAAGTAGGAATTGAAATGTGCTTCAGGTTACAGAATCTGTTGTTGTTATTGTTCTTCTAATCGCACCAAGTAGGAATTGAAATTGTATTGATTGCCCTGGTGATAGCCGGAGGTAGCCTTCTAATCGCACCAAGTAGGAATTGAAATCCAATTCCGGATGCACCGGTGCTGAACTTCATCAGCCTTCTAATCGCACCAAGTAGGAATTGAAATAAGTATAGTAATCAGGAGAAGAATAGGGTTATAACTTCTAATCGCACCAAGTAGGAATTGAAATATGCATAAGACTAGGAATTTTTATTGGTCAGGCTACTTCTAATCGCACCAAGTAGGAATTGAAATCAACAAGGAGAGATCTGGCCAAGCATGCAAGCCAGTCTTCTAATCGCACCAAGTAGGAATTGAAATATTCTACAGGCATACTTAATGATGCCTTTAATGAAACTTCTAATCGCACCAAGTAGGAATTGAAATTTATTCAACTCGATTGCCCTTATGGTGCCCCTGGCGACTTCTAATCGCACCAAGTAGGAATTGAAATAAAAACATGAAGAATGTACTCAAATTGTTTGTGCATCTTCTAATCGCACCAAGTAGGAATTGAAATATGACGAGTCAGTAAGAGAAATAGCCTTTAGTTTGCTTCTAATCGCACCAAGTAGGAATTGAAATCTTTTGGAGAAAGGGGGCGAAAATGCCTAAGACATACTTCTAATCGCACCAAGTAGGAATTGAAATAGTTTAAAGAGAATAGTGCCAATTATTCGGCTCCCCCTTCTAATCGCACCAAGTAGGAATTGAAATTTTGGAAATGGTCAGGTCAATGTTGAGGAGCTCGAGCTTCTAATCGCACCAAGTAGGAATTGAAATCTCGCAAGAATGTTTCCGCCCGATGTCTCGATGTTCTTCTAATCGCACCAAGTAGGAATTGAAATAAGGCAAAAGCTTTTGAGGGACAATGTGAGGGCAATCTTCTAATCGCACCAAGTAGGAATTGAAATCTGTGTTTGCTACCATTTGCTGGTGCATACTGATCACTTCTAATCGCACCAAGTAGGAATTGAAATTCTAAAGTAATGCTTGTAGTGCTTGCTATTCCTGCCTTCTAATCGCACCAAGTAGGAATTGAAATAACACAAGGTAATTAACCCCGTTTATACGCTTCTTTCTTCTAATCGCACCAAGTAGGAATTGAAATACCAGTCAACCTCATTATTGCCATTAAAATATAAATCTTCTAATCGCACCAAGTAGGAATTGAAATACATACACACCGAGCAATGATGAGTTTTTAAGGAATCTTCTAATCGCACCAAGTAGGAATTGAAATCTTATAAGCTCATGTTCATATTGCGTTACACACGTATCTTCTAATCGCACCAAGTAGGAATTGAAATTAGAATGCAAGTGCATAGTTTGAGGTGAAAGCCCTGCTTCTAATCGCACCAAGTAGGAATTGAAATTCAGCAGCTAACCAGTTAGCCCCTGCCGTTGCGTACTTCTAATCGCACCAAGTAGGAATTGAAATCTCGTTGTGTACAAAATAGAACCCATAACAAGCGCGCCTTCTAATCGCACCAAGTAGGAATTGAAATCAATTCAAAGTAGTTACCTGCAAGCCCGTTATTACTTCTAATCGCACCAAGTAGGAATTGAAATAACAACAACAGCGAGACAGAGTTTCAAGGATTCTTTCTTCTAATCGCACCAAGTAGGAATTGAAATGTATTAATAATAAAAAAACGACAAAGCAATGAAAACTTCTAATCGCACCAAGTAGGAATTGAAATTCCGTTATAGTCAGCTCACCGAGCGCGAAAGAAAGGCTTCTAATCGCACCAAGTAGGAATTGAAATCCATCCGCCCTAAAGCCTGCAAAACTTTTAAACAAACTTCTAATCGCACCAAGTAGGAATTGAAATCATTCAGGCCGTCAACATAGCCTTTATCTATTGTACTTCTAATCGCACCAAGTAGGAATTGAAATTAAGGTTCAACCGTTTGGAACATAATGGTCAGTGTCTTCTAATCGCACCAAGTAGGAATTGAAATCTGGTAGCGAACAGAGTTGTAGACAAATTCCCTATCCTTCTAATCGCACCAAGTAGGAATTGAAATTGGGTCTACCACTTTGGCAATGGCATAAAAATCAATCTTCTAATCGCACCAAGTAGGAATTGAAATAAGCTTGCATCATCAAATAACGGATGGATAGTAGGGCTTCTAATCGCACCAAGTAGGAATTGAAATATAGCTGCTCATTAAGAACTTACCCTTGAGCTGGCCTTCTAATCGCACCAAGTAGGAATTGAAATGAATTACTGAGGAAATGGGTCTGATAGGTGAATTCCTTCTAATCGCACCAAGTAGGAATTGAAATGGGCTTGAGAGTGAGAGATATACTAACACGCAAAAGCACTCCCCATCGGAGAGTGCTTTTTAGTGAGTCTGTTAAAAACAGTCTCATAGACACATAGTTGTCTGATCTACATACGTAGCCACGGTCTATTTCTCTACAGTAATGGTGTATTCACCGGCCAGTCCTGCGCGGGTGGGGCCGGTGGCTTTGGTA